>Ga0209429_10000540_pt1 | contig 25068 bp, 19 predicted proteins | sample BarGraNGADG00212_3_FD_184493 | JGI IMG/M metagenome (GOLD analysis project Ga0209429, IMG submission 184493) | Arctic peat soil microbial communities from Barrow, Alaska - Barrow Graham LP Ref core NGADG0004-212 (SPAdes) (version 2) | ecosystem: Environmental > Terrestrial > Soil > Wetlands >...
AATATGTGTATGGACTGACGGCTACTCCGATGAGACTTGACGGGCATGAACCAATTATATACATGCAATGCGGCCCGCTGCGGCATAGAATAGACCCGAAAGAACAGGCGGAAAAGCGCAGCTTTGGTCACGTGGTTATTCCTTGTTTTTCAGAGTTGAAGATGCCGGAACACATGAACCAGAATGATAGAAACATGAATATGATTTATGACGTTCTATGCAGTGATTTGCCCAGGAATGAGCGGATCATATCGGATGTCATGACTGCCGTTACCTTGGGACGCAGTCCGATTGTATTAACCAATCGATATGACCATGCCCAATTTCTTTCCAGTCGGTTGTCTGCACTTTGCCCGAATGTATTTCTGCTTTCAGGCAGAGGAAAAATAAAAGAAAAGGTAGACACCATTGACAGAATTCGAGAGATCCCGGCTGATCAGCCGATGGTACTTGTAGGCATTGGAAAGTATATTGGCGAAGGATTTGATGTTCCTCGGCTGGATACACTTTTCCTTGCTTATCCAATCGCCTGGAAAGGTAATCTGGAGCAGTATGCCGGTCGATTGAACCGCAACTACAAGGGCAAGGAAGAGGTGATTATCTACGATTACGTAGACTATCTTATTCCTGTTCTTGAACGAATGTATTACAAACGCCTGAAGGGATACAAACGTATTGGATATTCATGCCGGACTCAGGTGGATCCGGGTGCAAATAGCACTGGGATGATCTATGACCAAAATGAATTTGTATCCGTTTTTGACGAGGATCTTGGGAAAAATCACCAAGAGATTATCATTTCCAGTCCGTATGTAAGTCGATTGCGTGTTGAGGCAATTATTGGGGTTATTCAAAGAAAAGAAACAAATAATTGCAGGATTCGGATCATGACTCGTCCTGCAAATGATTACCTGACTGAAATTCAGGGAAAAATTGCGGTATCAATATCACGCCTGGAATCTGCCGGGATTAACGTAATACAAACTGCAGGACTATTCTCAAAATTCGCAGTAATCGGTCAGGAAATAGTATGGTTCGGAGATGTGGATTTCTTGTCAAAATGTAAAGAGGACGCCTATGTACTTCGGTTTGAGAACAGGAAAGTGGCAAAAGAACTGCTGAAAAAAGTGGGATTGTGAAAATACTGTTTGAAAATTCAACTGCACGAATTATTGATTTGATGTTGAAACCAACTAAATTGACTTTACCTGTTTACCTGCTGACCTACTGATTACTTGAGTTATGAAGGTCTTTTCTGATATGAGTGCCTGCAAATTCTTTGTAAATGGTATTTTCAGGTGCTCTCTATAGCTAACCGTATTATGACTTGTAATTGATTTGAAATGGATTATGTTCAAATTATATTCAAGTCAGCAGTAATTTATTCCGGGATTTCTCTCCTTGCATTCAAAAATTTTCAAAGTCTTACAGCCTCTAAGGAATTTTTTGCGAAAAACTAAACACAGTACTGTTGACTTGCTGATAATTGAATATTAACTGACCTTTTCCTGTGATGCTTTTTCAGTAAAATCCTACAAATAGGACGTGTTCAGGAGTATTTATTGATATATCTTTGCATTCTGGCTGTCAATGTCGGATTTGAACATAAAATTATGTTCAAATTATGTTCAAAACGACAGTTCAGCCTTAAAAAACTCGCATTTTCAGACAAACAAAAAGCCCGCATCCCCTAGAGTAGGGCACTGAAAAACTCCCCAGATAAAATATCTGAGAAGTTTTTCAGTGCCCTACCTTACAGGCTGTAGGCTTATCGTTTGGAGCCGATTAACGGATTCGAACCGTTGACCTGCTGATTACAAATGTGATTATGAGATGATATTTTAAATTGATATGCATGCAATAGACGTAGTAATAGCAGTGCTTTTCAGTCTTTTACAATTCGTTTGGAACTTCCTGTATGTGAATGTATTTGATATAAATTCCGTCAGAATTCCGTCAATATTCCGTCAACTTTATTTTGTCATCGGAGCAAATGAAATTCATCACAAGCTTTACCATAACTTCTTTTTCCTGCGGTTTTGATTCAGCAATCATTATTACTAAGGCGACCAGTGTATGATCTTCGATTGTTTTTACTCCATTGTGAATTAGCGCCTTGTTTGTATCCGGAAAATATAAAAAACAGCAGCCGTGAAACGCTTATTTCATCTATATATGGATTATTTTAATATGGATTATTTTAGTAACAAAGATTTACTGTGTTAAAAACTGTTATCACCGTGTCAAAACTGGATTATATTTAATCAGGCAAATTATAAACGCTCATCAATCAAATATAGCGTGAAGATTGCACGCATGAGAATGTATTTTCACTAAATTTTAAATGCTTTCTATTGAAATAATTGTTGAATTAGCATGCAGCATGTGATAAGCTATCTCATATACAGAACGGCGTTCTCAATTAGAGAACAGAAAGCAAAGGAATAAGTGTATGGCCAAAGAGTATGATTACAAAGTAAAAAGTCTCCAGAAAGCAATTGAAGTTTTAAATTGCTTTACTGAAAAGCCAACATGGAGCGTAACAGAGCTTAGTAAAAGGCTTGATTTGTACAAAAGCAATGTGTTCAATATTCTTCAGACTTACAAAATGATGCACTATTTAGAACAGAATAGTGAATCAGACAGATATCACTTGGGTCATGGTATTTTTGCACTGAGCCGTTCGCTTGGGGATACTTTTAGTATTACCCGGATTGCCATTCCTTATATGCAGGCACTGGCCAATGAGACTAATGAAAGAATTTATTTGGCGATACCTGATGAAGATGAAATTATATATCTTGAGTCGATGTATCCAGTTCAATCAATTAAACTTATGCGAAATATTCTTGGTGAGAGAGCAAGGATGTATTGCACTGCAATTGGTAAAGCGATTCTTGCATATTTGCCTGAAAACAAAATAAATGATTTTGCGAGCAGGGATTTTGTTCAATATACAGAAAATACTATTACAAATACAGAGGATCTTATTGCCGAACTGTCCAGGATCCGACTTCAGGGATATTCAGTTGATAATATGGAACATGAATTTGGAATCAGATGTGTTGCTGTACCTATATTTGACAGATATTCGAAGGTATGTGCCGCTATCAGCGTGAGCGGCTCATCTCTCGAATTTGATGATGATCGTGTTGAAAAATTAGCACTTCTTGTCAAAAAGCAGATCATTGAAATTGAAAAGAGACTATAAGAAACATATTTGACGATCTATTTTGAAAAAGTATTGAAAAACGAAAATTATGGATATATAATGTGATAAAGTGTTTAGGAAACAAGTTACTTAATTTATATTGGATTCTACAAAAGAACCTGTTGCTAAGATATCTACAAAAAATACTGTATTTGGAAATAGTATTTTGATGTTGCAAAGCAGAACAACGTTCTGTAGAACGGACAGGAGTCAATTACATTCGCTCATTATATTCGCCAATTGAAGTGATCTGGAAGGAGGTACATAGCTCGATTTCTTCAAAAGCAGTGACCAGAAAGGGGGAACAGTGTTCAATTTCTACCAGATATTCAATGACCATAATTGAAATATCCTGATTTGTCATTGTGGGCAAGTAGCGGTATTTGAAATATTTGATAAGTGATTTTGTATCGAAAAATAGAATAATCATAAATGAATTCAAATTCAAATGGAGGAGTTAAGATGAAAAAAAGATTGTTTGCTGGTTTACTTTCTACAGTTATGTTGGTTACTTTACTTGGCGGATGCGGATCATCAACTAATTCCAGTTCGAGTGCAGTTACAGAGGCACAAAAAACAGAAATTTCAACAGCAGCTTCAGCAGATGGACAAACAACAGCAGCTTCAGCAGATGGACAAACAACAGCAGCTTCAGTAAAAAAATTTGACGGCACTACTATTACTTTATCCTGTGCTTCTACGCCGTATATCGGCACAATTATTAAGCAGTTGGATGAGTTTACTAAGTTAACAGGAATTACTGTTGAGATTGACCAACTGGAAAATGATCAATTAAGCAATAAAATTGCTGTAAGTTCAGCCGCTGGTGGATCTGATTTGGATGTTATAGCATATCGTCCGATTCAGGAAAATAAAAAATATATCGCAAACGGATGGTTAGAGCCCTTAAGTGATTATATTTCCAAAAGCGCAGATTGGGATTTAGCTGACTATACTGATTCAGCTAAATCTATTACAAGTGACAAAGATGGTAATCCTTATGGAGCTGCACTTGTAACAGAACGTGAAATTCTTTATTTCAACACAGAATTACTGAAAGCAGCGGGTTATACAGAAGGTCCTAAGAATTTTGATGAATTATTGCAATATTGTGAAAAGTTGAATGATCCTGCGAATGGCAAATATGCTCTTGGTTTGCGTGGCGAGGGGAATGCTGCAGTAACGCAATTTTCCGGATTCCTATATGGATTTGGTGGGGACTTTATTGTTGATGGTAAGGCTGCAATTAATACTCCTGCATTTATTAAAGCTCTTCAGTTTTACGGAAAACTTTGCCGTGAATATTGTCCGGAAGGTGTTTTGAATGCAGGATGGCAAGAAACTTCTACTTGGTTTACACAAGGCACAGTGGCGATGCGTATTGATGCAGACAGCCAGTACTCATATGCACTGGATCCAGCCAATTCATTGATTTCTGATAAAGTTGGATACTCTATTTTACCAGGAAGTACAGATGAAGGTTCCAAACCGTATAGTATTGTTGCATGGGCGCTAGGAATCAGCAGCAATTCCGCAAACAAGGGAGCTTCATGGGAATTCATTAAATGGGCTACAAGCAAGGACATGGATTTAAAGGCACAGCAAGAGGGAAACTTCAGCGCACGTAATTCAACATGGACAGATCCAAGTTCAACAGCTGACTTACCTGCACAGCTTGTATCTGTTGTCGATGCGAGCAATAAAGTAGCAATGCCATATGATAGACCATATATGATTGATGGTGCTGAAGCAAGAACAGCTATTGGCGAATTAATTACGAAAGCAATTGAAGGGATAAGCGATGCAGATCTTCAGACTGCATGTGATGCAGTTAATGCAACCGTTCAACAACTCCTGGATAAAGAAACAGCATAGTAATAGTTTGTGGGTTTTGTGGACAAAATTATAAGTATTTGAGACTGATTGATTGACGAAGGGCACTTGCAAGAAAATTCGTTCTTCAATGTGCCTTTCGTCAATCAATGGTATCAGGTATATAAAAGGAGATAATATGAAAGCATGGGTTAACAAAAACACAAAATATATTTACACGCTGCCCACTATTCTATTTATTATTTTATTAGTAGCTTATCCAATATATTACACTGTGCACTTGAGCTTTTTTGATTGGGGAATGTCTGCGATAAAAGCACCAGAATTCATAGGGCTAAATAATTATAAAGAATTACTTGGAGATTCAAGATTCTGGGATGCTTTTTGGAGAACCATAGCATATACAGCAACAGCTGTTTCAATTGAAACTATCCTGGGAGTAACTATCGGGTTAATGCTTGGGAAGATAAAAAGACGTGTCAATGTTATTCGTACAGTATTTCTAATGCCCATGGTTGCAACTCCAGTTGTTGTGGGCATTGTTTGGAAATTGATTTATGATCCTACAATCGGCATCGCAAACAGTTTTTTAAGATTGGTAGGACTTCCTACAAATGCATGGTTTGGAAGTTCGAGTACAGTATTTCATTCATTAATTATAATGGATGTATGGGAATGGACGCCTATGATTATGCTTATGGTTTTGGCTGGTGTGAGCGGACTCAGTTCAGACGTATTTGAATCGGCAAAGGTAGATGGTGCTAGTGAATTCCAGATTGTTCGTAAAATCACATTACCTTTGTTGATGCCTACCATTCTCATGGCAGTACTTCTCCGGATGATAGATGCATTGAAAACTTTTGATCAGATTTATTCAACAACATCCGGCGGACCAGGATATTCATCTGAAAATTTAAATATATTAACTTATCGTTATGCATTTCAATATTTCTATATGGGTAAAGCTTGTGCACTTCTTGTTATATTTTTTGTTATCGTTTTAGGATTTGCCTTATTATACTCATCTTTTAAAAGAACGATTGAGAAGAGGTACGAATAATGAATATAAAAAAGGCATTTAGAAAATCTACTTTCTGGTTAATAGTTATCATTGTCATGGTCATTACAATGATACCCCTTCTCTGGATGCTCTTAGCATCATTCAAATCAATTGTTGACATCATGAATATAAAAAAGTTATTCGTTTTTGAACCGATTATTAGAAACTATGTAGATGTATTCACAAAATACAGTTTTATGAAACCAATTATAAATAGTGTTATCGTTAGCGTGGCTTCAACATCTCTTGCATGCATCATAGGATTGCCGGCAGCATATGCAATTGCTAAATATAAACAAAACAAATTATCATTAATCATTTTAGCAGTTCGTATTATTCCCGCAATTACTTTTCTGGTTCCTTGGTATATTATATTTGCCCAAATGAAATTAACCGGAACATTTTTTGTGTTAATTGTGTCACACCTTTTAATATCATTACCTTTGATTATCTGGATTGTAACACCATATTTTGCATCAATTCCCAAAGAGTTAGAGGAATCTGCGTATATAGACGGTGCATCAACATTTAAATCATTTATTAGTATTCTGATTCCGTTGTCAGCCCCGGGTATTTTTACAGCTGCTATTCTTGCATTTATTTATTCCTGGAATAATTTTATATTTGCCTTGATTTTGAGTGGAAAGAATACAAAGACATTACCAATGGCAATATTCAATTTTATGTCATACACAGAAGTTAATTGGGGTGGTCTTATGGCTGCTGCAGTGATTATAACTGGACCGGTAATTATCATATCACTTGTACTACAGAAATATGTAGTTGGTGGTCTTACTGCAGGAGCTGTAAAAGGTTAACGTGAAGGGAGTATTGGAAAGCATATGGAATTTGAAAGTCAAAAGTATCTAAAGAAACCGCAATGGTCAAGTATTAGAGCTTTGTATAAGGGTATGGCCTATAGTGATTACGATCTGGAAAGACCGATGATTGGCATCGCAAATTCGTGGAATCGTGCGAATCCCGGACATTACAACCTTAAACAGGTTGCAGAATATGTCAGCCAAGGCATTAATCAGGCGGGTGGGACACCAGTTGAATTTGGAATTATTGGACCGTGTGATGGAATGGGATGTGGAAATGAAGGAATGAGATATATTTTACCAGCTAGGGAACTCATCGCAAATGAGATTGAAACAATGGTAAAAATCAATCATTTTGATGCAATCGTGCTGTTAGGTTCTTGTGATAAAGTGATTCCAGGTTTGCTTATGGCTTCTGCTCGACTTGATATTCCGGCAATAATTGTAAATGGTGGACCAGCTTTAGGCGGTATGGAATTTGACGGACGTTCTTCGGATAATTCAAGTATGGTTGAGGCTTTGGCAATGCTTCAGAATGATGAAATTTCGGAACAAGAATATGATGAATTGGAGAATAAGTCAAATCCAAGTTGCGGCTCATGTTCATTTCTGGGAACTGCCAACACCATGTGTGCTATTACAGAAGCACTTGGGATGTCACTTCCGGGAAGTTCCATGATTCCTGCAGTTATGGCTGAGCGCATGCGAGTTGCACAGGCTTCTGGAAGAAGGATTGTCGAAATGGTATATGAAGGGCTTTCGGCCAGAAAAATCATCAATAAGGAAAGCTTAATAAATGCCTTGAGATTAGGAATGGCAATAGGCGGATCTACAAACATGGCTCTGCATTTCCCGGCAATTGCCTATGAAGCAGAATTTGATTTTGAGATGGATGAAATTGATGAGATCGCACGGTCTACACCTCATCTGGCAAAAATATACCCGAATGGACCTCTGAATGTTCCGGAATTCTACAAGGCGGGCGGTGTGCCAATTGTTATGAAACAATTACAGCCGTTATTAAATGATCAGGTACTGACTTGCACAGGTAAGACGTGGAATGAAATTTTAGCAGAGATTCCGGCAGTTGAAAATGAAATTATTCATTCTATTGAGAATGCATGGCATAAATGGGGGAGTCTTGCTGTGTTAAGAGGCAATCTTGCACCTGATACGGCTATTACGAAACCAACGGCGATTGATGCCTCCATGATGTATTTCAGCGGAGATGCGATCTGTTTTGATTCTGAAGAAGCAGCAGTTGAAGCGGTAGTTGATAATAGAATTAAGCCTGGCATGGTTATAGTTATTCGTTATGAGGGACCTAAAGGCGGGCCGGGAATGAGAGAAATGGTTCGTATTATGAAATTGCTTTATGGACAAAAACTGGCACTTTCAACAGCGGTAATAACGGATGGACGTTTTTCGGGAACAAATAACGGATGCTTTGTAGGACATATTTCTCCGGAAGCATCTGAAGGGGGCCCCATAGCAATTGTACGGGATGGAGATCGTATAACTATAGACATTGCAAATGGACAAATTAACATTGAAATTTCAGAAGATGAATTGGCTGCCAGAAGGGCAAAATGGGTCAATAGTAAAGTTAGACATTATAAAGGATATCTAAATATATATTCCAGACTTGCAGAGTCCGCAGATAAAGGTGCAATTATTAAAAATAAATAGGAAACAGAAAATAGGAGGTTAAGACAATGAAAAAATTATATGGTGTTACAGTAGCAATGGTTACTCCATTTACAGAAGATAATCAGGTGGATTATGATGCAATCACTCAATTAACAAAGATGCTGGTAAACAAAGGCGTAAATTGTGTGTATCCTTGCGGAACAACAGGTGAAATGATGCGCCTTAGTGTTGATGAAAGAAAGAAAATTGCAGAAACTGTAATCAAAGCTGTAGATGGAAAAATTACAGCCTATATTCATTGTGGATGTATGAACCAGGAAGATACAATTACGCTGGTGCAGCATGCAAGAGATTGCGGCGCTGACGGAGTTGGTGTAGTCACACCTATTTTCTTTGGTCTGAATGAGAGAGAACTTGAAGAATATTATGTAACAGTTGCAAATAGTGTAAAAGACTTTCCCGTCTATTTATACAATATTCCGCAATGTTCAGCAAATGACCTGCCTGTTTCTGTAGTGAAAAAAATAGTTGAGAGATGTCCAAACGTAATTGGTCTTAAATATAGTTGGGCAGATATTAATAGAACGATTGATTATTTAAATGTCAATGATGGTGATTTTTCTATACTCCATGGATGTGATAGAGCATTGGTATCGATGCTTGCATTGGGATGCACTGGAACGGTCTCCGGAATTGCCGGGGTATTCCCGGAGACATTCGTAGCAACTTACAAAGCATACTGTGATGGAGATCTGAAAAAGGCACAGCAAATACAGAAAATTAGTGTTAAATTCTGTGATGCACTGAAATGCGGAAGTAATATGTCATATTTTAAAGAAGGTCTCAAAATGAGAGGAATTGCGGGTGGTCATATGAGAAAACCACAGCTGGACATTGTCAATGAAGAGATTGTAATTTTAAAGGAAGAACTGGAAAAGATTTGTTTTGAAGCAGGGATTTCGTTAACTATTTAATGGATTACAGTCTTGAAAGGAAAAATATCATGGGTAAAATATTAGTATCGGCTTCTCATTTTGATACCCTTTGTATAGAGGCAAAAGAACTATTAGAAAAACATGGACATGAAGTTATTTTTGATCCTAACAGAAAATTTCCTTCATATTCATTTGAAGAATTAAAAAATATTATTGGTGATATCGATGCAGCATTAATTGGTATGGATCTTTATAATGAAGATGTGTTCAAAATTGCACCCCAATTGAAAGCTGTAGCAAAATTTGGTGTAGGAGTAGACAACATTGATGGCGAGGCTGCGAAAAAGTATGGTATTAAAGTGCTGAATGCACCTGGACAGAACTCTAATGCAGTTGCTGAATTGACAGTTTGTTTCATGATAGATATTTTAAGAAAAGTAATTCCGCTTCATAAACAAATGGAACAAGGTCTGTGGCCACGAAACATTGGCAATGAAATTAAAGGAAAAACTGTTGGATTATTAGGCTTTGGGGCAATTGCAAGAATGGTAGCTGAAAAGCTTATTGGCTTTGGCGTTCATGTGATTGCATATGATTTATTCGCGAATGATGAAAAAGCAAAGGCATTGAATGTAACGATGACATCAATGGAAGAGGTTATATCAAAAAGTGATATTGTAAGTATTCATATACCTGCAACACCTGAAACATATCATATATTTAATGATGAGTTGATTGCAAAAATGAAAACAGGTTCTTATCTAATCAATGCGGCCAGAGGAGCACTTGTAGACCTGGATTCACTTAGTCGGGCACTAAAAACCGGACATATTTCAGGTGCTGCGTTAGATGCATTTGAAGTAGAACCGTTGCCTAAGGATTCAGCTATACTTTCTTGTGAGAATATTGTTTTGACACCACATACCGGCGCTGAAACAAAAGAAGCATATCGAAATGTGAGTCTATGTACGGCAAAGGATATTATTGCCGTACTAGAGGGGAAAGAACCAGAGTTTTGGGTTAACAAGTAATTCGTATTTAAGTCAGATGAATTCCGGTTATGTAAAACAAATGTGAATCAATTTCGTTGTTGATGCATAACCGGAATTCATTCAGGGATTAAATTTACTTGACCTAAAAAGAAAGAGTATATGGAAAATGAATCAAATTTTAAATATTAACAGTAAATATTCAGCTTTTATGAATAAAATCATTGTGTTTATTGTTCTTAATTTTATATGGGTGTTTTCATGCATACCAATAATTACAGCAGGAGCGGGAACTACGGCGATTTATTACTGCCTAATGAAATATAGGCTGCAGGGAAGTTTGGACCTAAAAAAAGATTTTACAGATTCCTTTAAACGAAATTTTAAGCAAAGTACAATTGCTTGGCTACTATATTTGATTATGGGAATTATATTATCATTAGATTATTATGTAATATTTAAAACAAATTTTGCCTATAAGTTCATTTTTTTGATTTTGACTTCTTTTGTGGCACTTACTTATTTACTGTCTCTCATATATTTCTTCCCATTATTAGCAAGATTCGATAATTCCAATCTAAATCTTTTGAAATTATCTATTATTTTGGGATACAAACATATTATCAAATCGGTTCTACTCATAGGAATATTGGCTTTTGAAATTCTGTTAAATTCATTATCAGCTATACTGATTCCTTTGTGGGTGATTGGCGGTTATACACTGGTCGCCTACTTGAATGTAATGATTTATCTTAGCATTTTCAAACATTATGAAGGCGAAAATTCGAATGGAATTGAAATAGTAAATTGAATAGTAAACGGTAAAGTCAACTGCATGAATAATATATAGGTGGAATTATGATTTTAAAGGATAAAATTGCAATTGTTACAGGCGCTGGGAGTGGTATAGGGAAAGCTATTGCTATTAAATTTGCTGAAGAAGGTGCTCGGGTTATTTTGGTAGGAAGAACGGAAAAATCATTGGAAGAAGTAAAAAACCTAATTGAAGAAAATGATGGGAAAGCAGATGTTTGTGTAGCAGATGTAACGAATAATAATAAGGTTCTGAAATTGGTCTCCCATATCGCTGAAAAATACAGTCGCATTGATATTTTGATTAATAACGCAGGTATTTCACGAGAAATTCCCTTTGTGGATATGCCAATAGAGATATGGGATGAAATTATCAATGCAAATCTAAGATCAGTTTTGATTATGACAAAAGCTGTACTTACGTACATGATAGACCAGAAAGAAGGGAATATAGTGAATATCGGTTCTGGAGCTGCAATCCGAGGGTTGCCGGGAAGTACTGCATATTCTGCTTCCAAGGCAGCTGTTGTCTGTTTGACACAAGCGTTGGGAGATGAAATTCGCTCATATGGTATCAGGGTCAATGTAGTATGCCCAGGTCCCGTTGATACGGAACTCTTTCAGAAATCAGAGAGGAGAGATTATATTTTGTCAGCTGGCGGCGATGTGTTTGATCCATCAACCGTTGCAAACGGGGTGCTGTTCTTAGCATCTGATTTGTCAAAAGGAATGAGTAGTCAAATATTAACTATGCGTGGATTTAATCGTTGGTGAGGAAGAATTCAAATATATAGAGATATCACACTCTAATGTGCTGGGAGGAAATAAGAATGAAATGGAATTTAACAGAAGAACAGATAAAGCACGATCAAGAAGTAATGGAAGCGTTGAAGCAATTTGATACACCATCAATTACGAATGTTATAGCTAGTTATCCCCAAGATGAAAACTGTTTGGCTCTATATAATCCTTGGTATGGCAGATGGTATACGGATCAGACATGTAAAACTATTTTTCCCGAATTAGGAAGATTAGTAGGATATGCAGTAACAGCTACCTTTGGTCTACCGGATCCTAACTACACTCGTGGAAGTTCAGTTGGAGATGTGTTTGATGCCATTAAAGAATCACCTCAGCCAGTAATATTAGTTGTTAAACAAAATATGCCTAAAAAAATTAGAACAAGAAATGGTCTCCTTGGTGGAAATATGATGACTGCTTTTAAACGTGCCGGTATTGTAGGTGCCATCACAGATGGTGCATCACGCGATGTTGATGAAGTTCGTTTACTAAAAGTACAATACATGATGACAGGTGTATGTGCAGGTCATGGTGACTTTTCTTTACAAGCCCTCAATGATACAGTTGATGTTTGTAACATGAGAGTAAGTCCAGGTGAAATAATTCATATGGATGAGAATGGAGCAGTCAAATTTCCAAGAGAATATCTGGATGAAGTATTGACACGTGCAAAAGCACTGCAAAAATTTGAACAAAAAGCACAGCTCTTGCTTTCAAAAGCTAATAGTGGAAAGGAAGTTATTGATATTCTAGAAGGACTCTAAATAAGAGAAAGAATGGCAATCAAAAATTTATTGCCATTCTAATTAAATTCAACTCTTTGAAATGCGGAATTGATATTTAATTAGCTTTCCTGCAAAACCTCTGCTTAAAAACCTCTATTATTAGCAGCTGCAAACGATTTGGAAATTTATAAATACAAATGTTCTTGCATAATTATAATATGGAAGGTTTAGTAAAACAGTTAACTGTCCATTGACAATTAACTAAGTGAATTGCATTCTATAAATGAAGTAAGTAATTATAAAAAGCAGGCATTGTATAGAATGGATTGAAGAGGAGAGGGAACATGAATATACGGGAAATTGCAGCGGCAGCCCAGGTGTCCGTTGCAACAGTTTCAAAGATTCTGAACAATAAAGATCAAGATATTAGTGAAGCAACAAGAAAACGCGTCTTAAATATAATAAAAAAATATCAATACACGCCATATTCCAATTTGAAGGATGCCTCCCATACTGCGAAAAGTAACCTCCTTGGATTCCTTATGGAAGTACCGTTGGATAACGAAGTGCTTTTTGATATGGAAAAAATTATTTCTGAGAATGGTTACAGCATGATTGTGTGCAATTTGAATCGTGATACGAACCTTTTATCAAAGTATATGAACATTATGGCCGCCAAAAAAGCGGAAGGAATTATACTGTGGAGTCAAAGCAGCAAGATAATCGAAGCTGCATCTGAGCTCAATAAGACAAACATTCCCTTGATCACAATTTCAAACAAACAAAGCATGAATTATCCTACCGTTTACTACGAATATGAAAAGACGAGTTATCTGGCTACGAAACACTTGATTGATCACGGACACATCAAAATCGGATGCCTGCTTGATTCGAGCGACCCGGAATTGGCGAATCAGGCAAGAGATGGATACCTGAAAGCACTTTTTGAAGCCTCCATTCTTAAGGAAGATGACAATATTTTTTCCGGTAATGCTCCTTTGGAAGTCCAGAGGCTTGGTGTACAACAGTTGATCGACCGGAATATAACTGCCATTTACTGTCAGAACAGTTTGATTTCGAGTATAACGTACTCTTTATTAAAGGAAAGAAGCATAAGAATACCAGATGATATTTCAGTTGTCAGCGGAGAAAATGGGGAACACCGTGAATATTTTACTCCTCATCTAACCACAGTCATCATTCCGTATGAAGAACTTGCAAACTTAGCAGTTACAACCCTGGTAGATAATATCGAAAACAGAAGTGAACTTCCTATGCAATCCTCACAGGTGAATGTGATCCTTAAGGAAGGCGACAGTACAGCTGCGCCGACTGGTACGGGAAAGAAAATAATTGTCGTTGGAAATATCAATATGGATGTGCTGATCAACACGGAATTGCCTCCTGTCAGTGGGCATATGGTAATGGCAAACAGCATTGTGTCTGTCCCAGGAGGAAAAGCTACTGACCAGGCGATCGGAGTTGGTAAACTGGGTGGGCTGGTATATATTATTGGCCGGGTAGGAAACGACGTTGAAGGCAAAATGATTATCAATACCTTGGTTGAATCTTCCGTAAAAACGGATGGAGTTATGCTTGATGCAACTTCAAGCACAGGTAAAGCGTTTATCACTGTATCGGCAAATCAGGAAAGCGCTATTATTTCTTATCCGGGTGCCAACGTCTTCTTTGACAGCAAACAGATAAAACAGTGTGGCAGCATGTTCCGGGATGCCAATATGTGTCTGATAACAACAGAAATAGGCGCGGAGGCAGTCGAATATTCGATCAAACTCTGTAAAAAGCATGGTGTTGCTGTTTGCGTAAAACCTTCCAACACAGCGAATTTCAATATTAATATGCTCAGTAAAATTGATTATTTTATTCCGAATGAAAAAGAACTGAATCAGCTGTTGCCCCAAAAGAGCAGCATGGAGGAAAAGGCGAACTATTTTTTTGATCAAGGGGTCAAAAACGTTATCGTAACGTTAGCTGCAAAAGGATGCTACCTTAAAAACGAAAAATATTCCATGTACTTTCCTGCTGCAGATTTTCCTGTGGTAGATACAACGGGGGCTGCCAATGCATTTATCGCTGCGCTTGCCGTTTCACTTAGTCTTGACAGCAATATTATTTATTCAATATGTTTTGCTACTTATGCGGCCGGAATAAGCATTATTCAGAATGGAGTACATTCATCTTTTGCGGATAGAAAAATAATGAATCTGTACCAGGACGACATCAATAGCTTGTATGGACTATATCAGGATAGAATCTAACACTATTATCCAGTATCAAATCATCTTGGTCGAGCAAGCAAGTAATCTTCCAACGCGACAAAAAATTCATAAATAAATGCACTTCTGAGTAAAAACAGAAGTACCTATTTTGTATCTGATTCAAGGCGTTTAATAAACACACTGCTATTATTCGACAAATTACAATTCTGATTCTATTTTATAAAACATAGTGTTGGTAATTTCAGAGATAATCTTGATTTCTTCCAGAAACCTATTATAATAAGAATAACAAGTTTAGTAAACATGTTCAGTAAAAGCGATAGAATAGAAGGACGTAGAAGATTGTGCACAGAACTTTTGAAAGACGGTATTGAAGTTGCAGTTTTAGTCTCAAAGTAAGTATGTGTACTGCCTAGGGCGTGATTGATGTACTCAATGGGAAAGACCCGCAGTTTCGGGTGAATAAATAAAACAGTCTGAATTATCTCTGGAATAAAATGAATTTTCAATAAAGGGAGGCAAAACATGAAAAAAATCATTAATAAACCTGAGGAATACGTAAAGGAAATGCTTGAAGGAATCTACATTGCTCACCCGGATTTGCTCACATATACCGGTGATGATGTACACTGCCTTGTTACAAGGCATAAAGTTCCCGGTAAGGTTGGCATCGCAACGGGCGGTGGATCAGGTCACTTGCCTCTATTTCTTGGATATGTCGGAGCAGGCATGCTCGACGGCTGCTCTGTCGGCGATGTTTTTCAGTCTCCCAGTGCAGAACAAATGCTTGCCGTTACAAAAGAAATCGACTCCGGTGCAGGTGTTCTGTATATATATGGAAATTACAATGGCGATATTTTTAACTTTGATATGGCTGCAGAAATGGCTGCTTTTGAAGAGAACATTTGCGTGGAAAGCGTTGTAGGTGCAGATGATGTCGCTTCAGCCGGTCCAAGTAAACAGGGCGAGAAAAGTACACGGCGTGGAGTGGCAGGTATCTTTTTTGTCTATAAATGTGCCGGTGCCGGTGCTGCCAACATGCTGCCCTTGAATGAGGTCAAGAGAATAGCCGAAAAAGCTGCTGCAAATGTGCGTACAATGGGTGTTGCTTTATCAGCGTGTATTGTTCCGCGCGTCGGGAAGCCGGGATTCCAGATCGGCGAAGATGAAATGGAAATTGGCATGGGCATTCATGGTGAAACAGGTATACGCAGGGGCAAACTTGAACCTGCAGATCAGATAGTCGATGAAATGTTAGAGCAGATAGTGGCTGATTTTCCACTTGCTGACAGAGATGAAGTGGATGTGCTTATCAACGGATTAGGCTCAACCACCCTTGATGAACAGTACATTGTCACTCGTCGGATTGACCAACATCTAAAAAATATCGGAATAAAAGTGCATAAATACTATGTTGGAGAATATGCAACTGCTCTTGAGATGGCAGGATTTTCCATTTCGCTTCTTAAACTGGATGACGAACTGAAGTGTCTTATGGAAATGCCTGCTTGCACACCGTTTTTTTGTCAGAAAGCATAGTGTTTGAAAGGGGGGATAGAGTATGGACTGCATATACTTGAAAAAAATGCTCCTGCGCTTCAGAGATATTATGTCTGAAAATCGGGATTATCTTATTGAAATGGACAGTGTTGTAGGTGATGGTGATCTTGGTCTTACGATGAGTGATGGATTTGAAGCAGCTTTCAAAGCTGCTGATGCTTCTGCCGAAACGGACTGCGGGAAGCTTCTCTATGCTGCAGGTAAAGCTATGTCCATGGCAGTGCCGTCAACAATGGGAACTCTCATGGCATCCGGTCTTATGAATTCCGGAAAAATACTTAAGGGTAAAGAAATTTTGGATAACACAGATATTGTACAGCTTTTCATGGCATATATAGACGGAGTCAGCAATCGCGGTAAGGCAAAAATCGGAGAAAAAACCTTTCTTGACGGTATGGTTCCTGCAATTGAAAAACTGGAAGAAGCATTAATCTCGGGAGATTCGCTTAATGCTGCAGCGCAGAAAGCTGCAAAAGCGGCGGAACAAGGCTTTTTACACACACAGAACATGGTAGCTGTCCACGGAAGAGCTGCGACGCGTGGCGAGGCTTCTCGATTACTACTTGATCCGGGAGCGGCCGTTGCCATGCTTATGATGCGTGCTTTTGCAAAAAGCGTTGAATAGAATACAATCAACAAAAATTCAGGGTGGTAGCAGATGAAAATATTGAATTTTGGATCAATGAATATTGACTACAGCTATTATGTGGATCATTTCGTAAAACCCGGTGAAACCATAGGGTCCACAGATTTAAAGATATCCTGTGGAGGCAAGGGTTTAAATCAATCTATTGCCATGGCCAGAGCGAGCGCAAAAGTCTGGCATGCAGGAGCCGTCGGAGAAAAAGACGGAAAACTTTTAACGGATTTACTGCAGGAAAATGAAGTAAATATCGAATATGTGGAAACACGGGCCTGCAGCAGCGGACATGCAATCATACAGGTAACAAAGAACGCAGAAAACAATATCATCCTCTTTGGCGGGGCGAATCAGAAAATCACCGAGAATCAAATTGAACATACATTAGATGCTTTCCAGGCGGGTGACTTTCTTGTGCTGCAAAATGAAATTAATTTGATGAATGAACTGATCATGAAAGCAAAGGAACGGGGAATAAAAGTATTTTTCAATCCATCCCCGATGGACGAGAGCGTCCTTCGTCTGCCACTAGCATCAGTCGACTACTTCTTCTTAAATGAAGATGAAGCAAGTGCTCTTAGCTCCATGGACGAAGCAGACATGGTCAAACAAATAGAGTATCTCACCCGCAAATATCCCGATACCGGAATAATAATAACCGTTGGCAGCAAAGGTGCGTACTTTTTCAACAGCTCGATGGACAAGCCCATTCACCAGGCATGCTTTCCGATGAAGGCAGTGGACACAACCGCTGCAGGTGACACATTCATGGGATATTTTATAGCTTCCGTTTCCAAAGGAGAAAGCCCGGAGCAGGCAATGCGAATTGCATCCTATGCTGCTTCCCTTTCCGTCTCGAGATATGGCGCTGCGGCGAGCATCCCCACTTTCAACGAAGTAAATTCCGGCCTATCCGGAACTTGCTGAATATTGTCAAACTCTATCTAATCTGCCTCCTTCTTTTGTTCATCATACTTTTCGGAAAGCCAGAAGCTGTAAGACTTTTGGCTTTTGAATTTTAAGAATAAGAATTCGAATATGCTTGTACACTATTTTTAATATGTGCCTATTTGCGATTCGATTCGCATAGAATTCCGTCAACTTTATATGGGTCTTTTTTGCATATAAAGATTTAACAGAGTATTAGTTGTCGCAAAATTTGCGACAACTGCTGCTGTTGGAACGTCCTATCACACGGATTTCTGCAATCATAACAGGTAAAGCAGAAATCGATATTTCCGGTATTAAATATACATACTGTACTAAATGACCGAAATATTATATAATTTCGGTAAGAAAGTACGGTGATGGATATGAATCAAAAAGATGAAATCTTGAAATTAGTATACGAGAATAACGGAAAAATTCAAACCAAACTCGTCGTGGAGCAAAACCTTCGGAAAGAGGCTTTGCGAGAGCTTGTTATCGAGGGCAAATTGGTTCGCGTTTGCCGTGGCCTGTACATGCTTCCGGAAACAAGTGTTGATGAGTATGAGGTTTGTCAGCTAAAGATCCCCAAAGGTATATTTTCCTATGACTCAGCACTGTATCTTCACAAGCTTTCTAATCGGGTTCCGCAACTGCTGCATATGACGATCTCCTATGACTATAAAGTGACCGGGGTTCGGGAAAAGAACTCGAATGTCGTTTTTCACTATGTTAGTCCAGATATTCTGTCATTAGGAAAATCAACAGTGAATACAGCTTTTGGCGCACAAGTCATTTCCTACGATCCAGAGCGAACTATTTTGGATATTATTAAAGATAAAGAAAAAATGGATTCTCAGATATTCACAGATGCTCTGAAATTCTATTTCGAAGGCAATAACAAAAATCTCTTGAAACTTGCTAAATATGCGAAGATGTTGGGTCTATCCCAAAATCTCGCTGTGTATACGGAGGTGCTTCTGTAATGAAAAGCCCGGAACAACTTAAAGGTGCGATTCGCAATATTGCGGAGAAGAAAGATATCCAAGCTGCTGCAGTTCTGCAAATGTTTTTATTTGAACGAATCATCGAACGCCTTTCATTGTCATCCTATAAATATCAATTTATTCTGAAGGGCGGATTACTGATTGCTTCCCTTATTGGTGTTGACCAGAGAACAACAATGGACATGGATACAACGATTTTAGGACTGTCAGTCGATGAAGAGACAATGACCCGCGTGATCTCTGAGCTCCTTAATATTGATGTTAATGATGGCATTGTTTTCACTTTAAAAGAACTGAAACCCATCCGGGAAGCAGATCAATATGAGAATTTCTGTGCAACAATTTTAGCGGATTATGGAAAGATTCACGCCACACTTAAGATTGACATAACGACGGGCGATGCAATAACACCAAGAGAAATATCGTACAGGTATCCGTTCATGTTTGAGGACAAGAGTGTAACGGTTATGGCATATCCACTTGAAACGATTCTGGCAGAAAAATATGAAACTATCTTGAGAAGAAATATTACCAGTACGAGAGCCAGAGATCTATATGATTTATATACCTTGTACAACATGAAAGAAGACGAGGTTCGCATCAAGGTTCTTCGTGAAGCGATTCTGAAAACGGCTAACAAACGAAATTCAACAGAATATCTGAACCAGTATGAAGACGTATATAAGCTGATGAGTGAAGATTCCTCTCAGGAGAAAATGTGGTTGACCTATCAACGGTCAAATTCATTTGCTAAAGAAATTTTATACCAGGATGTGATAAAAACCATACTCACTATTGGCAAACATCTTAAAGTATAAACTCAGAAATTCTGAATTGGTTTATCGTTGGATATCAATGCCGATTATTTTTCATTATAAAAACTCGCATTGTTTGCAGATCATCAAATAACGTTTGCCAAAAAGCATCGGAAAGGAAAAACGGAGGTTGCAGAGCAAGAGAGTGGTATTTATTAACCTCTTTTTAGCCATCAATGGGCGACACTTTTTGAAACGGATACAGCGACAGCTTCAAAAGCAAGCTGAGTCATAAATTTCTAAATGGAGAGATCTTTAATTTAATGTGGGAAGATGAAGTACTAACCAAAATATGGTTGCAAGAATTCAATACATTGCTACGCCTCAGTTCAGTTGTGGTTTAACTTAAAAATGCGTAACAGGATTCGAAGGCAGGCCATAAGGAGAAAAAATTATGGATAAAAATATTGATAGATTATGTGATCTAATACGAAATCATGAAATTGTTTTATGGGCTGGTTCTGGACTGTCATTATATGCCGGTTATCCGGCGGGACGAAATCTTTGCAAAATTATATTGGATCATGCAGAAAAAGAAGAACACAAGAAAATTCTCCAACCACATATAAATTCGCTTATGACAATGTCTACTGAATTTGAACAATTGTATTCACGAGAGAAACTTGATGAAATCCTTGAATTGATATTTAACTGTCCGCCCTCGGTTGATATATGTACACATAAATTAATTGCTAAGATCCCACAAATTGATTCAATAATTACAACAAATTACGACAAATTATTTGAGATTGCATTTGGCAGTAAATTGAACGTTTTCAAAGGCACTGCTTTCCAAAAAGATATACCGGGAAAGGTAAACCTATATAAGATTCACGGAGATTTTGAAGAGAAGAATTCAATAGTTTTGACAAGCAAAGACTATGCTACATTTTATGAAAGACTTGATACTTTACTATGGAATAAATTGAAACCGATATTAGCTGTCAAATCTGTCCTTTTTATTGGCTATTCACTGGAAGACAAAAATATTGAAGATATTTTTGACAAAGTGTTGCAGCAAGTAAAGCCTTCTTCTGAATTTTTTATAGTTATGCCTTCTCTGCCTGAACACAAGATTAATCACTTCAATACAATATGTAAAACAACTTTTATTCCAATGACTGGGGAAGAGCTTGTGCAAATTCTTGAAAAGAAAATTCGTGAATATATTGTGCTGGACGCAGTTGCCAAAAAAATTGATATTGATCATGCATATTCTGTTTGTCATGATTACGGAATAGATGTTTCTTTTTCTCACAAACCAGATGGGGCAACAACAAAAGTACTTGTTGATGGATATAAGTTTGGCCCTTTGGGACAATGTATAGGAAGAAGTTTTTCCGCTAAATCTAATGAGGATAATACTGAAGAATTTAAAAGGTTTATTGAAGATTGTGATTGCAAGGAAATTGAAATTCCGGCCTGTGATACTGAATTATATAGAAATATTCAGGGTATCAACCTACCAGACATGATTGAGATCAAAGGGCAAAAACCAACTTTTGCAAAATTTGTCAAGCAAGACGATATTTATTATCCAGAAATAGCTGACTTAAATGGAGAAACGCTTCTTGAAAAAGTTACACTCAAAATTGAACGTGGTAATGTAAAAAGTAGAGTATCCATTACAGCAAGTGCAACTATTGTGGTTATAGAAAAAGATAACAGCGAAGTAAAAATGAGTATTCGGTTTATTTACCCTCATGTATCGAAGTACGCAATTCAAGAATTGTGTATTTATCAACGTTGGATTAATGGTTGCATTTTGTTATTTAGAACAAAGAGAGCAGGACATATTGAAGTAGTATATAAATTAAATGATATATCCAACGAAGAAAATGTTGACAACTTGAAAACTTTTTTGGCGGAAACGTTAAAGCGGTATAGAAACATACAGCTTATAGAAAAAGATATGTCAAAAAAGTACGTGATTGAAAAAGAATTTTCAGATAGAGAATCATTTGATATTACGAAAGCCGCTGCTTCAGTTGAACCACAGATAGTTAAATGGACTGGGGCTATTGATTTAGTAACGAAAATTGATATTAGTAAAATTCGCCAATTTCAGCAGGATTACGAAATAAACATTAGTACGGAAGAAAAGGAATTGTCCACAAAAGGTATAGTAGAACTATTTGGAGATAATTTTTTACTAGGCAGGGAAAAAATAACTATTATGAATCCTGTAATTAGCAATCTATCTGAATTTATTGAAGCATTACAGAATGGTAATAATATTCCTTTGAAAATTATTAGCAAGACAAATGAAGCAAAATTGAAATATATATGGAATGAAGCAGACCAAAAGGAACACGAATTATTTCATAGCAAAAATTGAATTTCTACTGGAGGGTGTTTGCAATATGTAAAGAACTAACATAGCATATAATTTATGAAAGATAAAGGAATATTAACGCGATGGAAACTATTTTTTCAACGAGAGAAATTGCAACAGCAATCTGGCTCATCATCTTCATTATCTGCTGTTTTGCTTCTCCCCAAATACGTAAGTCGGCAGTATGCGTAATTAAAACTTTTTGCACTCCAAAGCTATCTATACCTTTTGTATTGATGCTTATATATGCTGCACTTATAGTGTTTGTACTTTCATTTCTGCCGTTTTGGAAATGGATATATATTAAAGATATTTCCATTTGGGTATTGATTGCAGGCATTCCGTCATGCTACAAGGCTATAGGAAAGAAAATTAATGAAAATCAATTCCAGAACATGATTTTGGACACCCTGAAATTTGCTGTGCTAGTTGAGGTTGTTATAAGTTCCTTTACCTTCAGTCTTGTAGCGGAATTGCTTATTCAACCTGCTGTTTTATTTTTAGTACTTCTTGATGCTGTCGCAGGTACAAAAACGGAATATAAATCAGCAAAAAAATTAACATCCTGCTTGATGATTTTGGCGGGAATAGCAGTAATCGGCTTTACTCTCAATGAAGCGGTAAATTCTTATCAAACTTTAGGGGCCTTTGATTTACTTGTGAGTTTTTTCACCCCAATTGCCTTTTCGTTTCTGTATGTACCAGTTGCTTATGGATTTGTTATATGTGCAGAATACGATACTTTGTTTGTTAGAATGAGCTTTTATGAGCCAATGGACAAAAAGATAAGGCATTATCACAGGAAAGCTGTATTAAGTGCCTGTGGATTATCGTACAAGAAAATTGATATTCTTCAGCAAGAGTATATTGGGAAAATGTACGTTAATATGAATCTGGATGAGTTTGATGATTTAATAAAACGGTTTAAGTCATCAAACATGTGATAAATGAGGTGTAAATCACGGCTACCGAAAGTAATCGCCTTTTTCCTCAATAAATCATTTTTGTTGTGTAAATAGAACAGGCAGATATCATTTTACAAATCATTCACCAGCCGGTCATACTGAATAGGCAGGTTCTAGAAACAATCTAATACCAGAGAGGCTTTTTAAGAGCAAAAAGCAGCTACATAAAATTGAGGATAGACAACGACTATGATAATTATTAGAGGGAAATTATGGGACAGTATGCAAAAAATCGAGTTGGATAAATCGCAAAAATTCGATTTATTTTTTTGAGGTATATTCTGTTAGATAAAATTTGTGATATTCGAAAATCAATTGACAGCAAATGCTTTCTTTCTGCTTTAGCATTAGCTCTAACAATTCCCAATATTTGCGGAAGAGTCAAGTATAAAAATATTGTTGATGAAAATAGTAAAAAATACGAAGATAAAACAAGTTACGAACTATGGTTTAATGAATACATATATGAACCCGACAGATATAAAGGAGAATTTGAGGAACATTACAAAGGATCTGGGTTTGATGGTGCCGCTTGTTATATGTTAAGATGCGATTTTCTGCATAATGGAAGCTCAACAATAAAAAGTGGTGATGGACGAGTAATGATTAACCGATTCGAGTTATGTATTTCAGGAACCGAAGATTGTGGAGTTTATGCCGGAGCTAATGGAATAGTGACGAATAATTTTGGTAATAGTACGATTTACCATGCAAGGGTCGATATTAGAGCTTTATGCAATTCAATATGTGATGCTTCAGAAAAATTCTATAATGAGATTGAAGATAAATCATTATTCCTAGATCATTCGATAAAAATATTGAATATGGAACAAGAGTATGAAAAACTCAAGAGACTCGGCTGGCCTAAAATTTAGAAATATTACCATAATGAATCATAATTTGTATCGGAGACAATGGGCTTTTGACAAAATCTCATCATTTCATTATAGGGATTATAGGGATTGTTTGGATTGTTTGGATTTAAATATATTTGCCTCTCTATTTTTTAACTTTAGTGGCAAACAATCCTGAATTCAACTGATCCGAAGCCTTCGCATTAGAGGACTTGAGGAAGTGGGCATACACATTCATAGTTGTTGATGAATTGGCATGGCCGACGCGGCCGGCAATAGTACGGATGTCTGTGCCATTAGCAATCATCATCGTAACGTTGGTGTGGCGTAGGCCGTGTACAGTCATCTCAGGATGGCCGTTGTCCTTGAGAAAGGCTTTCACCCATGTTCCTATTGTAGATGGATGTATAAATCCGCCGTTCCAGGTGGTGAAGAGACGGTCTGTTTTAATCCATTGGTCTCCGCATTGGATCCGCTGTTCATTCTGCCATTCTTGATAATCGAGTAGGCATTCAACAAGTTCAATGGATATGGAGACGACTCTGTTTCCGGCGAATGTTTTTGGAGAGCAGGTGATCAGACCTTCGCCTCTGATATACTGCGAATTGCGCTTGATGTGAATTTCGTTTTTTTCGAAATCAAAGTCTTGCCATTCAAGCCCGGCAAGTTCGCCTTCTCGCATGCCGGTAAACATTAGCATTATGGCTGCCGTGCGTACACGCATATCGTCCAATTCTATGGCAGCGGCAAAGATTCTTACAGCTTCGTCGTACTCAAGATACTTGATTTCTTTCTGGTCGTGTTTGGGAGAGTCTACTCGCATGCAAGGATTTTCATGAATGACTTGCCATTTAACGGCAGTTGACATAATGGATGAGAGACAGCGG
>Ga0209429_10000542_pt1 | contig 24986 bp, 22 predicted proteins | sample BarGraNGADG00212_3_FD_184493 | JGI IMG/M metagenome (GOLD analysis project Ga0209429, IMG submission 184493) | Arctic peat soil microbial communities from Barrow, Alaska - Barrow Graham LP Ref core NGADG0004-212 (SPAdes) (version 2) | ecosystem: Environmental > Terrestrial > Soil > Wetlands >...
AAAAAAGAAGAGATTCCAGTATTGGGCGTCCCAGATAGGTGTTGATTGCAAAAATTGCAATCACCAACAGGAGGGTAATTTCCATAAGGAAATACCCGAATCTCCTGACGCCGTGCTCAAACTCCGTCTCCGGTGGCCGCAGTTTCAACCGTTCGGAAACCTTGCCAAATTCGGTTTCTGTCCCTGTGCAGACAACCACGGCTTTCGCGCTGCCGCTCACAACATGAGTCCCCATAAAAAGGCTGTTGTTCCGCTGACCAAGCTGTGTTTCCTTCACCAGTTCCCCGGCCGACTTTTCTACCGGATATGTTTCGCCTGTCAGCGTGGCTTCATCGACAAATAAGTCTTTTGATTCAAGGATCAGGCAGTCTCCGGGAATGATATCTCCGCTGTTGAGGATAATAACATCCCCGGGCACGATCTCTTCGACAGGAATTTCTATCGGGTTTCCATCACGCAGCACCGTAGCTTTTATTTGCACGATAGCGAGCAACTTTTCGATTGCATTAGCCGCTCCTCGCTCCTGCCAGAATCCGAGAAGGCCGCTTATTAAAACAATTGCAAGGATAATGAGAACGTCAACATGTTCATGCAGGAAAAATGACAATCCTGCCGCAAAGAGAAGGATGAGGGTAATGGGGCTTTTGAATTGAACAAGAAAAAGGGCAAGTGAGTCCGATCTTTTTCTGGGCGTCAGGAGATTGGAGCCAAAACGTGTGAGTCGCTGCCGTGCCTCATCGCTGGTAATGCCCAATGGTGTTGTCTGGAGTTGCGCAAGTAGTTCAGCAGCTGTGAGGCTCCAGAATGCCTGAGGGCGTTGATTCGTTGAATTAGTCTTTTTAGAAATATTGTTCATGTTTCAGGTAAATCCGGGACTTTTAACTTATTCTTGAATAAGATAGATATTATCTTTTCGAATGATTAGGTGCGTTGCCCAAGAATATCCAATAAAGGGTACCGCCCCGATTCGTCCGTAAATATACTGTAAGCTTAGTGTCCACAGACATGTTGGGGTAAATTCAAAATATAAATGATTGCTTCTGGAATAAATTTCACAATCAAGCGAATGGTCTTGTTTAATATCATGATGGTTATTTATAATTTTTACCCCAGCATGTCTGTGGACACTAACCTTATGGTATGAAGTGCTATTCTCAGCAACGTTGATATTGGGCCTACCAATTCATAGTTTTGTTTTAAATTTAACTATTTTTATTTTGATATCAACAGCCTGAGGTTCGATCTCTCTTTCTTTTCTATCAATATATACAGCGTAATCATTAGGGATTATTTTATTCCCAAATTCTGATGCATATACTTTTGTAAACTCAGCACCAAAGTAAAGTATGATAGCAGAATAATAAACCCAGAGCAGAATGACAATTAACGAACCTACAACTCCATAAATGGATGCAGTGGAAGAACTTCCAATGTATGCACCAACCACAGATTTTCCCACCATAAATAACGATGTGGTAAACGCTGCCCCGATAATTGCATCTTTATAACTCATCTTACCATCAGGCAAAATACGAAATATAACGGTAAATATTAAAGTAATGATAATAAACAACACCATAATATTCAAAGCATAAAACAAGAATACGGTTATATCAGGAAAGAAAAATTTCAATCGTTCAATAAAAATATTAATTAATGAATTTATTACTAACCCAACACATAGCAGAAACCCCATAGAGGCGATCATTGAAAAAGATATCAACCGGTGTTTTATAAATACCATTAATCCTCTCTTGGGTTTGGCTTTTAATCCCCATATTAAATTAAGAGAATCCTGTATTTCTACAAATACTCCGGTAGCACCAAGAAGCAATGTAATAATTCCAATGGCAGCGGCAAAGCTATTATTGTCTGAAAGTTTAACATTCTTAATTATTTCCTGGATTTGCATAGCTGCTTCATTTCCTACTAATCCTTTAATCTGTCCGAAAATTTCTCCTCTTACTGCTTCGGCTCCGACAAATATTCCACCCAAATAAATAATAACAATAAGTAAAGGTGGCAAAGAAAAAATTGTATAATATGATAAAGATGCTGAAAATTTTATTGCATTATCGCTCATAAATTCATTGACAGTTTCTTTTAGAAGGAACCAGATTTTATTCCCAAGACTTCTTAATGGCATGACTAACTGCCATGTATGACATCCTGTTCACTATGCCATTGCAACGCTTTCAATAAATGTTCCCATCTGGAATAATGCCAATATGGTCTGGTAACCTCATTATGCCTGCTCCCGTGGCATGAACTATGCGAAAAGGGATTCACCACAGCCGTCGAAGCGTGGAAGCTTCTCATTCTAATTATCTGCGATGGAACTCCCCGATTGGTTATTGATTTAATATATTTCACATTACCTCCCTTTATTGTATTAGTGAGTTCTTATATTAGAATATATGCTATTTTCAGAGTGCGATTAAGTACCTATCCGAAAAGTAGAAAAACAATGACATAGAGAAATAATGTAGTAATGACAACACGAAAAATCGGACGTGACTACGAGATATATGATGAATTATGGAAGAAGATAGAACCATTAATACCGCCACCAAAGCCAAAAAAGAAGGCTGGAAGACCTAGAAAGGATGATAGGAAAATGATGACTGCCATTTTTTATATCCTTCGCACAGGTTGCCAATGGAAAACGTTGCCGAGATCATTAGGGTTAGTGTCCACAGACATGCTGGGGTAAAAATTATAACTAACCATCATGATATTAAACAAGACCATTCGCTTGATTGTGAAATTTATTCCAGAAGCAATCATTTATATTTTGAATTCTTCATTGGTTAATTGAAGTGAATTGATGATCGGCTCTATTGTTTGAAAGAGTTCTTGCAGCAAACGCAAGTCTTCAATATTGGATTTGATCTTCGCTGGCCTGGTAGAGTGAGAAAACCGCTTCAACAGTGTTAATCGATACCTATTGCCATCCTCATTTTCTAATAGCTTATCTATGAGGGTTTTATTCTCTTCTGTTAGTCCTTGTCTAATTGTCTGATTTAGGTCTTCCTGATGCTGTTTCATCTCACGGCTAATGATGGTGTAAAGGGTATGGTACCTGGGAATTTCTATTTTGTGCCGGATAAGATATCGCATGCTTGCTTAAGGTTAGTGTCCACAGACATACTGGGGTAAAAATTATAACTAACCATCATGATATTAAACAAGACCATTCGCTTGATTGTGAAATTTATTCCAGAAGCAATCATTTATATTTTGAATTTACCCCAACATGTCTGTGGACACTAAGACTAACCAACTCCTTACAACTTATCTTTGAGAAATTCTGCTAGAGCAAATTGATTGTTGCGTTTGGCTATGTTTTCCATGTCGATGAGCAGGACACTTTTGCCGACATGGAGGGGTCCAGATGAGTGATTGACTGAGTTACAGAAAACTCACGTTACTGATATTTTATCTACTTTATCTTCATCATTTTCAATCGGACAATCAGGGCAGCATCGTCCACATTTCATTCCTGTTTCTTCTTCATTCTCTGCATTCATATTCTTCGACCTCAAAATAACAGACGAGCGAACGGGGAGTGGGAGTGGTGTGTTTTTAAAAAAATCCGACCGCTCGTTATACCTAATGATAATAATAATTGTATAAATACTTTTCACTCCAAAAACATCCTCCTCTTTATTCAATAGCATCCATGATTATTATTATTTCAATAATAATTTACTCTTTTAAATAATAGAAATCTATTAATAGAGCTGATTACAAAAATAGAAAATATTATAATATGTATAGAGTAATAAAGAATCAAGCTGAGCAACACATCCAAAAAGAAGATAAGCAACCACAGAGTATCTCGCTTTATCGACAAGGGTTAACTTCTTTTACTGGTAATACGGATGACTTACTTATAAACTACTGTTTTGATCTGGATTATTATCTTGGGGCAGGAGCTTATTGCTTTGATCATATCTGCCCACATGCTGCTGACTGCAAAATACTACGAGCATCGGAAGGAAGTGTTTCATCTCTGGACTGCGCCCCTCGTAGTTGTAGTTAATATGGCTGATGATAAGACCATATGTTGCAGTCTCAAGCTCATTCAACGATCCAGAAGAGGCTGATCAGTGAGTAACTTACCATTTGTTAAAATGGCTGGTTTTTTGGTCAAAATTGCTTGGAAAAAAAATTATGGAAATAAAGGATCAGCTAATGGAATTGTTCTCATAGAATCTGATCTTATCAGGCAGGGTTCAAAAGATTCAGTTCGGATATGAAAAAGGTTATGAATTATTTGCACGCCACCATTTAACACAAATGTAGGAGTCCTCATGGGAACATTCGTGGTTGAGGGAATCAAATCTGTTAGATTCAACGGAGCCAGCCTTGCTTATATGGAAAGGGGGACTGGCGAGCCGGTCGTCTTCGTACACGGTGGCTACAGTGATCTACGGACTTGGTTAGCTCAGATCCCTGCCTTCGCCCAGGAATATCGGACGATTTCCTACAGCCGTCGTTATGCTCGACCAAACGGAGATATCCCGAAGGGACAGGATGACCAGATGATGCCTCATGTCAACGATTTAACTGACCTCCTTGTAGCGCTCAACGCAGTACCTGCCCACTTGGTCGGCAACTCGTGGGGTGCCTTCATTTGCCTGCTGGCAGCCATAAAACAACCCGCTCTCGTGAGGACGCTCGTGCTTTGCGAGCCCCCTGTCCTACCGCTCTTCGTTTCGAATGCACCGAAGCCGCAAGAGATAATTCGCCTGCTGTTGCGCAGGCCGAGGACAGCCATTGCCTTGCTGAACTTTGGCATTAAGGTCCTCCAGCCGACGGAGAAGGCCTACAGGCAGGGCGACTATGAAAGGGGCACAAGGGCTTTCTTACGAGGCATTTTGGGTGCCGAAGCCTACGACATCTTATCCGAAGCGAGAAAGGAGCAGATGCGCGAGAACGAATCCACGAACATTGCGCAAATGCTGGGGGCTGGTTTCCCTCTGTTGTCTGAGGCTGAGGTAAGGGGCGTCACCGTCCCAACCCTTCTCGTCACCGGGGAGCGGAGCCCAGCGCTATTTCGACGCGATCTCACCTTACGACTGGCGGATTTCCTACCGAATGTTCGCCGGGTCGAGATCAAGGAGGCTTCGCACATCATGCACGAGCAGAGACCTGCGGCGTTCAATGAAGAGGTTCTCAGCTTTCTTCGCCATTACAGGACTTGACAAGAAGGCCATGCCCATCGGTTGGGCTAGAACAGCAAAGTGAGAGGTTGGGGTCCGGGGAAGGGGAGAGGATCGTAGAGATTGATTGTATTCTATCCCTGGGCAAGCCATCATCACCGAAGCATTTCAAGCGAGAAATTGAAACAAGTACTATAGGAATTATTTTTTGTTTTTTACCCAAAGGGTCTTCCAGACATAAGACAGGCAACTAATTTGATATATTCGTATCGATATGTCTGGAATACATGCAGGCAATTGAGGTATCTCATCTAATCAAGAAATTCGGCCCTCTCACCGCGCTCAATGATATAACTTTCTCAGTTGGCGAGGGAGAGACCTTTGGGTTTTTGGGTCCCAATGGTGCCGGCAAAACCACTACCATCCGTATTTTGACCGGGATCTCGAGCCCAACCTCCGGAACGGCAACCATTTTTGGCCATGATATTGAGCATGACACCATCACTGCACGGCAATCCATGGGTATTGTATCTGAGAATTCCAACGTGTACGATGACCTGACTGCATGGCAGAACATGATATTTTCCGCTGAACTCTACCATGTGGCACGGAAGGAGCGGGAAAAAAAGACAAACGAGTTGCTCACGATATTCGGGTTAAACGAACGGCGCAATGACAAAGTGCACGGGTTTTCCAAGGGGATGAAGCGACGGCTGACGCTCGCGATGGGGCTGGTCAACAGCCCACGCCTTCTGTTCCTGGATGAACCCACTTCAGGGCTCGATGTACAGAGCAACCTCATCATCCGGGACGTGGTCACGGATCTGGTCGGCAAGGGTGTCACGGTTTTTTTAACGACTCACAATATTGAGGAGGCAAATATTATGTGTGACCGGGTGGCGATCATCAATAAAGGAAATGTCGCAGCGATCGATGCACCGGAACGCCTGAAAAAGACGATCCAGAGTGTGCAGTCGATCGAGTTATCGTTTAACCACAGTACTGCAGATCAGCTGGACGAACTCCGCCACCTCCCGTTGGTAAATGACGTACAGAAGGCCGGTGACAAGTTTAAGCTCTATACTCATGATCCATCTGAGGTCATCGATGCCGTTATGGCTTATGCCCACACGCATAACCTCAAAGTGATCAGTATCACAACGCTTGGCCCGAGCCTTGAGGACGTGTTCATCCGGTTGACTGGCCTGAAGCGGGCAGGGGGGGCAGTCCATGCCATCGATTGATCATGAGGGATGGGCAAAACGTCTTTCCCGCGAGCTGTCCGCTGCATGGGCGATCGCCAGAAAGGACATGCGGATCTACTACCTCAAACCCAACATTATCGTCTCCGGTATCCTCTTTCCGCTTTTCATGTTCCTGGCCTTTGCAACCGGGAAAAACGCTCCACCCGGTACCCTGATCCCGGGGCTGATCTCGATCACACTCCTATTTTCGGCCTCATCAATAGAGCCTGTCTCGATACCCATTGAACGGCGGGTAAAAACCTTTGACCGCCTACTCTCGGCACCAATCTCGCTGCATTCGCTGGTGTTCGGTGAGAGCCTGAGCGGATTTCTCTACAGTCTCGGCATCGCCTGTCTCCCGCTTGCCGTGGGGGTCATCATGTTCAGTACAGCTATTGTAAATGCACCGGTCCTTGTAATTGCCATGATACTCACTTCGTTCTGCTTTGCAACGCTTGGGACACTGTTTGCCGCATACCCCACCGAGAACGTGGGAGAGGTTATGTCGATGCTCAATACAGTCAGGCTGCCGCTTATCTTTATCTCAGGCGTTTTTATCCCGATATCATCTATGCCCCAGGTCGGTCAAAAGATCGCACTTGTATCCCCCCTCACCTATGGAAATGACATGATTGAATTTGCGTATACTGGTAAGTCACTATTTTCACCGCTACTGGATATCATAGTGCTGCTGATCTTCATCCTGATCTTCCAGATTGCAGCAAATCATCTTTACAAGAAGTTCAACGAGTGAACGAATGCGGCTGATTGTTCGAAGATTCGGCACTGTCGGGCCGCGGTTTATGATAAACAATTACCTTTTGCCGTGTTCAGATAGATACTGTTCCATTGCATGTCTTGTCGAATACCATATCTTCCCTAATTTAGCTGCATCTAAAACACCTGCCTTGCTCTTAGACTCAGGTATTCTTGAAAACAAATGAACGAGTTTATTTTTTTTTAACCACAAGACATTCCTTCAAGTCCACTATATTTATTAACGATAGGGCAATTATAATAATCTTCGGTATAACAAAAACTTGTGATCTCGGACTGGACTGGTTTATGAAACTTCGGGTCAAGCATACAGCGTGCGTTTTTAAAATGTTGGCAACCCATAAAATGCCTCCATAGCATTTATTGCAGGAATATCTATTAAGCTTGTCGATAGTAATTTTAATTGGAGTTTCAAAATATCCTGAAAGATACAACTCGGATCACGATTCAAATCGATATCCTTAGGCAGAGCTTCATTTGAATGAACCAAGATTTATTTGGAAAAGCTCAGCCTCTTTGTTTCGTTCAAACATCTAAATCCTGGGGGGTCTTCTACCGACATTGAGAATGCAGAGCATAAGATGCAAGCAGCTAGGTGAGGAGTTGGGGCACGGTGAAGGAGAGGGGGACCTTTGAGAATACTACAATTTTAGCATAAAATTGTACTATTTTGCCTATCTTTTAAGAAAATATTGACCAAAATATGCAGATAATCGGCCTTAAATACTACAAAAACTATTAAATTGTATTATTGCGAAGAAAACAGAATTTTACAGGCTTCTTAAGCCATCAGAAGTTTTGAAGATTGAATCAGAGATCAAGAACTCAGATCTTAGAATGAGTTTTAAAACGGCGGTTAATACCGGGATGAGATACAAAGAGCTGCAATTATTTGCAGAGCATCCAGAATGGTTTAATTATAACAGGAAGATCATAATCATTCCCAAACATTACACCAAGACAAAGGACGAACGCAAAGTAAACCTAACCCCTCAATTTTCAGAGCTGTTATATTATTTCCTTCATGGTGGACACAGGTTAAAATATTCAGTATATCAGTCCTGGAGCGCAAATTTAAGGCGATGGGCTGCTCTTGCAGGTGTGGAACATCCTGAGGATCTAAGCGCAGGATCTACGCGAAAGGCCTGGGAGTCGTGGCTAATTGAATCGGGATGGCCTCTCAGTCGAATCCTGGCTTCCCAGGGACATGACATGAACACATCAATGAAGCACTACTACAATAACGATGTAACTCCAGAAGAACGCATCAAGATCAAGGAAATGACGCAAGGATGGGGTTAAGCGAGTATTCTTATCACCATTATCGGAACAACTTCTGAGCGATAAGATACAAACCTTAAAATACGAATATACGAATATCTTAAAATAATATGCAATATTTGAGTGAAACTTTATTTGGAAAAGTAACAAAAGCAGGAACGATAACCATTCCTAAGAAATTAAGAATGAAATACCATATTAAAGTCGGGGATGTTGTAAAATACGCTGATGTGGATGATGGGATAAAAATTGTGCCTTCTGAGCTTACAAGCATTCCTCCCAATATAAAAGAGATGTGGGATGAAGCTAATGAGAAAAAAATCAGCATGAAAGAAATAGTAGAAAAAGTAAAGAAGGTGCGGTCTCAAGTGTACAATGAAGAATACGAAGCTTAAATTTTTCATAGATACGACTGTCGCTATTTCTGCGATTACGGGCAGAAATAAAGATGCATGGATACTACTTGAGAGTGGTAAGAAAAGATTGATCTTACTTTTTGTAAATGAATTTGTGATAAAAGAGATACGCAGAACTTTAAAAGAATTTGATTTCTCACAAGAAAACATAAATTATGCAATTGAATATGTCTCGGAGTGTTGCACCGTAAGGAAAAATGTTTCTAAGGCTAAATTCTCGAAATACATCATCCAGGATAGAAATGACATACCCATTCTTGCAGGGGCCGTACAGGAATCGGCGATTCTGGTAACTGAGGATAATGCGCTTAAAAATGATGCTAAAAAATACCTTGAGTGTGTAAACCCATCTGAAGCTTTAAAGATGCTGAGTATCTGATTATTGTCTTTTTTACCCTTCGATATAAAATGATAAGTAATCCTTTTCCCACCCTGATTGGATGCTCATCAAGATTTACGACCCGCGATTATTACCAGTATAACACTGCTAAAGAATATACCCTTTTCATTGGCTTGCTCAGGGTTCTTGTGCCAACGTTTTAGCTCTTCCTTAGTAATCGCACCAGCGACAACAGCTTCTGTTTCAATTTCATCCAATAAAGCAATATATCGTGTTAAGGTATAATCAGTACTGAATAATGGAAATATTTCAATAGTGATGTCCGCAAGATTTTGCTGTCTGAATAGGCGATACAGTTGGCGACCGATGTATCCGTTTTTGAATATTTCTGTACGAAAGCGGCGCAGTTTCCACTCGATATCAACATCCGGAGTATCTATGGTCATTGTACTATGGTCGGTATCCGCTACCACAATCCATCCTTCCGACTTGGTCACTCGAACCATCTCAGATAACGTCCGCTCAGGTATCAGCAAATGCTGAAACAAACGCTCACTGTGGCAAGAGTCAAAATAACCAGAATCGTAGGGTATTGACTCTGCATCAAAATGCTTATGCAATACCCGGTCCACAACATCAGCTTCTTTTGCTTTTTTGTTGGCTATTTCAATCATCTGACGGTCGATATCTACTCCAATCACTTGACCCGTGAGGCCAACAAACTGAGCTAAAGGAATTGTATCGGTTCCTGGGCCACAGCCTAAATCAAGCACTCGGTGCCCAACCTGGAGACGCATCAATTCGTAGCTACGTTCTTTTAGCGGCCTAGCTCTTTGAGCAAGAATTTGCAGATATTTTGGATCGACGTATCCCAGATATTTCTTATTTTGAAAAATTTCTCTCCCTCCCAGTTAAACAGTTAAATGGTTAAATAGTAAAATAATTAAATTTTTTATAATTTAATCGGTGAAACTGATTCTTTCTTATCCACTATGTCCTTTATCTTATCCCCATGAGTCGTCCAGGCAGCCTTGATACACCACCGCAGAGCCTCAGAAGTGTTATCAGTACCGAGCATTCTCTTTACCAAGTCTATTTTCTCAACCTCGTCATCGGTGAATTTGGCAGCTTTTATTATGGTGCCTGTGCTCTTTTGTTGTGACGGCAATGATTGCGACTTGCCGAGCAAAGCATCGATATTATCGCCCTTCTTGAGACTGGTCTTTCCTAATGCCATTTTGAATCAACCCCATCTGACTAACAATTCATTTGAGAGATCTATATATGCTTTAGCTCCGGTTGAATCAGAGGCATAGTCAAAAATGGTCTGGTTGTGGCTCGGTGCTTCTGCCAGCTTGATGTTTCGGGGGATAGTTGTGTTCAGAAGTGCATCTCCAAATATTTCTTCTATTTTTTCTTTGATCTCTTTTGCTAGGTTTGTCCTTTCATCGTACATTGTCAGCAGAATAGCACTGATCTTCAAACCTGGATTCAGGTCTTCTTTGACTTGTGTGATGACTTTCATAAGCTGCGAAACTCCTTCAAGTGCATAGAATTCATGAATTGGTATAATCACTTCATCTGCAGCACACAACGTATTTACTGAAATCATATCAAGAGATGGGGGAGTATCGATTATGATGAAATCGTATTGTTGTTTTACCTGATCATTCAGAGCTTTCTTGAGTTTCAATTCACGCCCTATTTTTGATGCGAGCTCTGACTCAATTGCTGCAAAGCCCAGTACAGAAGGAACAATATCGAGTCCTTTCATGATAGATGGACAAATTGCTTTGTTCAATTCTGTTCCATAGAAAATATCTTTTATCGTGAATTTTGTCTGGTATCCCTGTGGGAGAAGATTGATTGTTGCGTTTGCCTGTGGGTCCATGTCAATCAGGAGGACCTTTTTGCCAGCGAGGACCAAGCCTGCTGACAGGTTAACTGCTGTAGTGGTTTTGCCAACACCACCCTTCTGGTTACTTATACTGATCGTCTTTGCTTTCATTATACCCTCCGTATGGATAGCAAAACGATTAATTGGTTTAAATTTATATCGGTTGAATGGTTATCCGGTATAATTTTAAAACAGTATAATAGTTAAAAATTTAATCATTTTAAAACAAGCTGGAAAGAATTTCAATAACTGTGGCCTTCTATTAACAATAAATAATCTAGGTACATTTTCCGAATGCACGATGATCCATAAGGCCCATAAGTATGCGATTTGAAAACCACGTAATATCCTGTAGATAGTTTCTTTTTACAATATCTGCAAGTACCCCTCTCCTCCTGCTTTACGATTTTGGGTTTTTCAAATTGAAGAGATGATGCTTCTTGAGTTATTCTGGCGCCAAGAGCGGAAATTAACTCAAGTCCTGCATCAATTTTTGAGGTCAATTCTTACCTACCTGTGGCTGGCCATACGGCATTTGTCTTTCACGTCCTTAGTCTTCCCGATATGGAAATTGCGGATATTGAAACTATGCATCCAGAGTTAAGGATGAAAAGAGAGCCATTCCAGGAATCTTATTACATGCATCGCTCCCTGTAAGCCGGGACAACAATGTAGCCAGAATTCTCCATCTGAACTGATATGTGCATATAATTCAAGTGCAACTTATGGATGTCCTTTTTATTTCGTTATTTTCAAGAAATGTAATCATCTGCTGCTACTTCTCTCAATGCCCTGCATGGTTATATTTTTCACAAGTATAGGGTGATCTCTTGAATGAAGAGATATGATTAAGATGAAAATAGGTTAGTTGTAATACTCAGGTATTATGAATAATGTAGATGGGTGTCCCGGAAATTATCGACTGTTGTAGCTAGGCATGCAACGCCTGGAAAGAGTCCATTACAAAGACGAGCGAAACTTTTTTATTATGATGATAAACGATGAAATCATGAGGTATATTATATAAATATTATCGAAAATAAACATTCATGACAACGAATCTTAATTCTCGCTTAGAAGATTTTCAATTGCCTTATTGATACTCCAGACATCTATTATTTTATTTTTGGATATTTTATCGAAGTGCTTATCGTTTGTGATCAGTATTGCATTTTCCTGAAGACATGTAGCGGCATGAACGATATCAACAATCTCATTTTTCGGGAAATATTTGCTACAATTTATAATATAATTTTCATCTAATTCTACTAAAGTCATTTTAACTCTTAACTGTTTGAGCAACCGCGATGCGGTTTCGGATTTAAATCTCTCAGAATATTTCTCGAATTCTAGCAAGAGAAGGTCATTTCCTACGAGATGAATACCATCATTTGATATTAGTTCCAGAACCAAGTCAAGAGTATTAGCTTTCTTTCCGGGGTTTTTGATAGCTGCCACGAATACGTTGGCATCAACCAAGAATTGCTGCATATTTTTTCTTAGCCGTTTCATTCACTTCAATTCTGACTTCACGAGCAATTTTATTTATATCTGATCCTTTAAGTTCCTCTCTGAGCTTTTTCTCAATTTCGTCTCTATCAAGCTTCTTGATCAATATTTTATCATCATCTAATTCAGTAATCAGAAGCGGCACATTTTTCGTTAAATGTAGTTTTTTTCTTATAATTTCAGGAATAACAAGCCTTCCCGAATTATCTATGGTGACTATTTCCATTATTACCACTAATGGCAATAATGGTATTATAATATTTAAGATTATACTTTGGACTGCGCCCTCAAAGTGGACAACTAGTTAAGCTATGGTTCACTGTGAGGAAAAAATATGGGAAAAATAGCACGAAGAAGACATACAAGGGAATTCAAGACATCAATAATTCGGGAGCTTGAAAGTTGAAAGAACCTGGCGCAGCTCAGTCGTGAGAACAATCTTCATCCAACAATGATATCCAGATGGAAATTGGAATATCGAAAAAATCCAGAATCTGCCTTTAACGGCAATGGTAATATCTATAAAGAAGCTGCAAAGAATCAAGAACTGGAAAGGCTTATCGGCAAGCTATATGCTGAGAATGAATTTTTAAAAAAAGCCTTGGGTATTTTGGAAAAGAGGGTACAGGAGGAGAAAGAGATGTCAAAGATGGACTGAAGTTCATGATAATTTCAGATTCTTTGGATTCCGTCCCTGTCAACAGAGCTGCTGAATTGCTTGAAGTCAGCAGATCAGGATTCTACAAATGGTTTCAACGCTCCATAAAACCAGATAGCTGTCCTAATTTGGAGATCCAGATCAGGGAAGAGATTCAGAACATTGTGATCGAGTTTCCTGGATATGGCTACAGAAGAGTCACGATCGAGCTGCAGAACAGAGATTACTCAGTGAAAGAAAAAATAGTTCGAAAATTCATGAAGGAAGATAATCTCCTGTGTGTGAAAAGGAGGTTCAGATTACAGACTACTGACTCAAATCATGGAGAAAAAATATATCCGAATCTTGCCAGGGATTTGAAAGTCACTGGTATCAACCATCTCTGGGTTGCTGACATAACCTACATCCAGCTGTTGAAAGAGTTCGTTTTTCTGGCAGTTATCATTGATGTTTTCAGTAGACGTTGCATTGGTTGGGAACTGAGCCGCCATATCGACACAGATCTGACACTTAATGCTTTGCGGAATGCCTTCAGAACACGAAAAGGAGATGATCTGAAAAGCCTTGTTCATCATTCGGATCAGGGTGTTCAGTATGCATGCAAAGAATATGTGGATTGCCTGAAACGACATGGAATTCTGGTAAGCATGAGCCGCAAGGGTAACCCGTATGATAACGCTTTTGCGGAGAGCTTTATAAAGACCCTCAAATGCGAAGAAGTCTATTTGAACGAATATGGGACGTTCAATGATGCACTTACGAACATTGACCGTTTCATTGAGGAGGTATACAATTCAAAACGCCTTCATTCATCGATTGGTTATAAATCGCCGATCAGTTTTGAAAAGGCGTTAACTTTAAATATAGTAGCTTAACTAGTTGTCTACTAATTGGGCGCAGTCCACTTATATCTCTTGGCAGTTGCAGTGGATCCTATGACTCCTCACCGATGCTTTCGCCCTAGTAAATGGTGTGGTGTGGAGAGGGGAGAGGGCAAATACGCATATATCAACAAGAGGTAAGGTTAGTGTCCACAGACATGCTGGGGTAAAAATTATAACTAACCATCATGATATTAAACAAGACCATTCGCTTGATTGTGAAATTTATTCCAGAAGCAATCATTTATATTTTGAATTTGCCCCAACATGTCTGTGGACACTAAGACTAATAATAGATGCAACTAGAATAAAAATCTGGAAAGATAAAGAAACAGATTTGGTTCGTTTTGGATACTGCAGCAGAAATGAGAGAAAAGGCTCGCCTCAGGTAAACTTGATCCTAGGTGTAAATAACCAACATGTACCTCTTTTTGCAGATACATATCCTGGCAATACTCAAGACATAAAAATGTTTGGAGATTTCATAGATCGAATCAGTACCAAGTATCATGAACTTACGTCACACATAAAAGAAAAGTTTGTTATTTTTGATCAAGGCAATGTAAATCTCGATAACATAGACCATCTGCAAGAACTTAAAAAGCAGGGAGTCTATTTTGTTTCTATGGTCAAAACAAGTAGCAGCGGTAAATTTATCAAAAAAGTTGATATATCTATTTTACCAGTGATATATTCAAAAGAAAAAACCAAAAATGTGATAACAACAATTTCTGGCAAAATTATGGATGAAGAAGTTTACAAGAGAAAATCGAAAGTCCTTGTTTGCTATAATCCTGATTTAAAGGAACTTAAATGTAAGATATTGGATCGAAAAATAAGTCATATAAAACAGATGGTAAAAGATAGTGAGAAACAGAATGATATCAAGGCGATGATATCTAAATATCATCTGAAGAAAGCGTTGGAAATTGTTTTGAAAGATAAGAAAATAGATGTCGAAATCAATGATACTGTGCTTGAAGCCAGAAAAAAAGGATATGGATTTTTTGTTTTGTTCACGAATCACGAGAGGTTATCAGCGGAGAAATTAATAAATATATACAAAAGCAGAGACATAGTTGAACAAGGATTTAGAGCTTTGAAATCAAATTTGGAGATTGATCCAGTTTATCACAGCAGGGATGACCGCATAGAACCCATACTGTCATGGTTGTTTTTGGCTATCTCTTGATGTCATTGCTAAATGTGGCACTAAATGAGAAGAAGATAAATTATTCATTTGGGGAATTGAAGGAGTTGATTCGATCCGGGAATGCGGTTGAGGGTTTATATGAAAATGAAAATCTGAAGAAAAAACTCAAAATTTGGAGGCCAATAAAATTGAAGGATGAGCTTGAGGAAATATTCAAAAAACTTATGATTAAAATACCAGGTTTTGATGTGGAGGAATGTATACCCACAGATTTTTAACCAATTTTTAAGGTTATTGGGTCTATGCATATTTATTATGGTAAATTATTGAGTAAAATTTACTCAAAGTTGGGTTATAAAATATCTTTCAGCGGCTGGTTTCTCTTCCAGTCGCTGGTTAATTTCCTAAAACAACAAGTAGAAATGCCGCTCGGCTGGATAGATCAACCGAACAGCTCATTAACGATGTTTCTAGCTTGGAGGGCGAAGTGGAGGCGGAGGAATCAAGTCACTATTTCGCCCGAACTGTACATAATGCAAATTGATACTGCAACCTACATCCACGCATTTTTTGCCAGCCACGTTTGTCTTAGATGAGTAGCCGAGAGTGGAATAACCAACGCCTCGGCCATTCGTAGTGATGGGTCCGATCGAGTTGCGAGCGGAGTAGTAATCCCCAAAACGTACAGCATATGTCGGATTGCCATTGCTGTCATATATGATTTTGTTGTTCGTGTCGCGGGCATATCCGGCATGCGTGGTATCACTATCGGTGGTGACGTAGACAACATAATCCCCAATGAATCCTACGGCGTTGTCGGCGAAATTGCCTCCTCCACCTATTGCCAGGGAAATAGCAACTTCATCATAATTGTTTCCAGGCCGTGAGACCAAAGCCGGCATGGAAAAAGCGAATCCTGGATTCCAGATATCAAGTTCGTTCACCAGGTTAAAGCTGTCGCGATCGACTTTTTCAACCCGCACATACGGATATGGCCGGCCTGAACCACTTCGTCCCGCGCTGAAGGCAAAATACAGGAATCGCGTCGGCACGCTGCACCCAGAGGGCGGGCAGAAGAAAGATGGTTCCACCCTTGTAGCCCCAAGAACCATCTTGGGGCCTGCATTCCAATCTATCTTCTCTGGAGTTGGGGCTGAATAATCTGTGTTGCTGAATGAGCTGATCTTGATGTCGTGGGGAGTAGCCGAATTGGATGAGTCAGGCCACGAATAAACTGTTAGCGTACTGGTATCCATTGCAGTCCAATACATCGTATCCGCGCTTGATTGGGCAATATGGTTTTGATAGAGTCCTTCACGTGATGGATCCATATACTGATAACTCACTGTGGGAATATTCGGGTCGGCAATGTCATTTAACGACAGGCGGGCGAAGATATGGCGGTTCCCATATACCTGGCTGGTGTTTGTAATTCCGTGGTCCACTCCAACATAGAGGTAGTTGTCAGAGAAAGCCATATCCGGATAGTCCATCCAATCGTTGCCGATTCCCACCCCGGCAGAGGTGAGATCGACCCAGGTCCATGCGTGTAGGAAATCGCTCTTAATATCGGTGGGCTTAGCCCATGCGACGCGCAAGCGATTCGTGCTGCTAGTACCACCTATTTTCACAGGCCAGTATTGGAGCAGCCAGACGAATAAGTTAAGCTTGGGAATATAGGTCAGGACCTGATCACAGCAGAGGCCGCCGTCGTCCTGCGGAAAGAAACTATTTCTGTGTGGAATGGCCGGATCGTTCAGCGATAAGAGGTTCACCGTTTTGAATGTCAGGCCGCTATCGGTTGAGTAGCTGACTCCAGTATTAGCCGTAAACATTACAACGTCGTCGGCATTATTGCCAGCCACACTTGGGTCAGGAGGGAATCCACCGTAGACAGCGCCGATTGTATTTCTGGTAAACACAACGGATTTGGGATCAAGCTGAAGGGGGAATGCTGTGGTCCGAAGGGGGAATGCTGTGGTTCTATCAATCGAAGTAGCACTTGACGGAGTAATGAAAAGGTTGCGAGGTTGTCCTAGCGGGGGCAAAATACCAACGCCATTAAACTCACGCTCCTCCTGAGGTGGGGGTAGATTAGATGGGTACAGGGCATTATTGGTGGTAATCTTAGCAATTGAGCCCGAGTTCGAAGTAATTGGTGCATTGGAAGGTTGCTGAGGAGTGAAGAAGCTTTGCACATCGAACGTGTACGAACCATCTATATTCGTATATGTGCCACGAATAATTACAGGATACTGGACACCAATTGTCGGCAGCTTAAACCTGGCATCTATTTTCTTGATGTCATTAGGGAAAATGTCACCCAATGCCAAGGGGAGGGATGAAGGATCTATACGTTCACCAGTAGGTACCTCTATTGTGGTCAACTCGACTTTCTCAGCCGTGCCATCGCCGGTGTTATGTAGCGGAATCGACAGTGAGACAGATCCGTCGTCCCAAATCGAGCTCTGTATGCCAGTTAGTGGAATAGAGAGGTTCACAGCATTAAAATCATTGTTTTGAAGAACAATTTCGCCTATTGATGCCCGTTTCATCAGCACAAGATCGCCTGCATCTGCATTCTGGCCATTGTTGTTCAGATCGTAACTGGAATCTGCAATGATTTCCCCAATTGAAGCACGTTTCATTAATACCAGATCACCAGCATCTGCAGACTGACCATTGCCGTTCAGGTCACCTTTTATTCCTGCAGGCACGAATGCAAGTGGCAGGTAGTCAATATTGTTACTATCAAGGGTATATTGAGCATCACAAATCCCATCTTTATCTGCATCCGTGCAGGTCTGGCTGAAGCCTGTGCCGTTCGGATATGCCCAAAAGTTTCCACCGAGGTTGGGTTCTCCAATGATGTTGATGCCTGGGGTTTTGGTGGTATTCCAGGTATTGCTGTTCGTGCTTGCGAAACCAAAGTTATTGGCGTTGTTGAAGAGGTTGTTATAGATTGTGTTGTTGCCCCCCATATAGAAGATGCCATTATAGTTATTCGATACATTGTTGCCGCTGAGCGTGTTGTTGTTGCCCGACAGAGAGATGCCATTGCCTAGGAAGTTCCCTCCGCCGTGATTGTTCGAAGCATTGTTGCCGCTGAGCGTGTTGTTGTTGCCCGACAGAGAGATGCCTCCGGTGAACGTACCGAAGTTCGAGTTGGCATTATTCCCAATCAGCTTGTTATTGTTGCCAACCACAGCGATGCCGATTGCGTAATAACATTCGATGTTCGAAGCATTGTTACCGATCAGCGTGTTGTTGTTGCCCTTTAAAAAGATGCCACATGGGAAACTGGTACCGTAGTTGTTTGATACACTGTTACCGCTCAATGTGTTGTTATTGGAAGAAGACAGAGAGATGCCGTAGCTGTTGTTCGATGCATTGTTGCCGTTGAACGTGTTGTTGTTGGAAGAATCCAAATAAATTCCATAGTAAAACTGCCTGATGTTCAAATTCTTGATAGTGACGTCGCTTCTTCCCGTAAGGTTAACACCATAGCCTGTACCACTTCCTGCTGTTTGGTACCCGTTGCCATCTAAAATCGTACCATTGCTGTCTATCTGGATTGTTTCAATCAGGTCAGATGTCATAGTGCAGGTCATTGTCCAATTATTCCAGGTTCCAATCGAAGTACAGTCGCCGCCTGTTGCATCATTCCTGATAAACTTGGTAGCTCCCGAAGGTGCAGTCATTACAGTGGCAGAAAAATTGACCCATGTTTCATTGACATTCCCTGAGGTATCAACAGTATGAGTTGCAATTGTATACTCAGTTCCAGGCAATAAAGATAAAATACCACTCGTATTGAAAGAACTGGCATTAACGGAAGCATTATGCCAGCCATTATTTATCCATATTGCAACATAATCAAAATCAATAGCAATAGGATTGGTCCAGTTCCATTTTATCCAATTTGCGCCGTTATTCTCCATTATGAGATTCGTTATACTCTCAGGAGGCGTGTTATCTTTGGCGATCTGTGAGGTCAGAACAATAATTGCGCTTGTATAGCCAGTCTTGATTGCTGTTGCAGTTATTGTGCCGGGGCTTGTTGCGTTCACATTGATGTTTGCATTGCCATTGGCATCAGTTGTTCCGCTTCCCGTTGCGACTCCGCTCAGGGTAACTGTTGCACCATTTACTGCTGCTCCCGCACTGGTCACGGTGAAGGTCACGTTAGTTGGTGTGTTCACTGTAACCGTTATCGGGTTTGTGGATATGATCATTGAGGGCTGACCTGAAGTGATAGTTGAAATGAAATTTTGAGTATTGCCAACGATGATATCCAAATGAGAAACAGGTTGATGAGTTGTGATTGTTGGCGTCACTGCACCTACGCTGCCTACCAGCAACAAGATTGCCAGTGTCACGAATTCAACCGCGATTCTGAGGGTACGCCCTACTCCAAAGTTATTTGATTCCATTTTTACCACCTATGCCTTGAATAAGATTATCATGTATATAAATTAAGCATGTCAAGTGGTTGCGCTCAGGGTTAAGGAGACTATTTTATTTGATCCAAGACGTGCCATGCGGTAGTTGGAGTAGGTTATGATGATTCCCAGAAAAGATTTATCGTTCGGAATTCATGGGGGGATACTTGGGGGATGAAAGGTTATTTTACAATCCCTTATGACTATCTTGGAAACACAAATCTTGCAGACGATTTCTGGACAATCCGCCGTGAGGAAGGATTTTAGGGTTGAATCAATACAGTGAATTAGGGTTAATGTCCACCTACATCTTGTGGTATATTCAAATCATCAATAATGAGACAGTGGCAAAAATCCACAATCTATTGACGCTAAATTCTGGATTGCATGTTTCAGAGTTTACCATTTTTACCCCATCATGTCTGTGGACATTAACCCTAGTCAACCTAAAAATTTTCACGATATTGTTGATATAACAATGTTGTTTATGCAACAGTGTTCTTGAAACAACAATATCATGAAAGTTTTAATTCATTTTATCTCATTTTGTTTCACTCTGATACTTTTTTTTTTACTTAAGCTTCCCCATATCTTTTTTAATTGACAGGGATTAAGGGGTTTTTCCTGATCCGTTTTTAAGATGGAAAATTGTTTCATGTTTTTTGGTTTTCAAGCGGGCGCTCTTGACCTGACCTGGAGGATCAACCTGGAGACATACCGCCAACAAAAAATGTTGGCGACAAAGAACCGACGTGATCAACCTGAAGGATCGGACTTTTGCCTGAAAATGGCTGAAAATGGTTTTCTGGATGATCGCCCGGATGCCTCCAACTTTCTAAAGTTTTTAAACGAATCCGTAAAATATCAAGCTTCTCGATATCGAAACTTAAATAAATGGCCACCATATACCAAAGGCCATTTGACCCGAAAAACGCGCCCTGGCTCGCCTAATGCATTCCTATATCTTCCAAAAAAAGCGCATACTGATAACGAAAATTACTAAGTAAAACATCCATTTTGAGCTATGACCGAGCGCGGATAGTCCCGGAAGGATCAGGACTGGATCAGGACAGGACAGATCACCAGGACTATTGACCAGGATGGTCTAATACTATTGAAAATACAAAAACTCATAGAAGTCGCGTCCGATATTCATTTTTCCTCTCCATTCTGCATAACACACACATATGATGCAGAGTGGAACTTCCCTTGGATATATATCAGAAAAAAAATCTCTCTGAAACTCTCTTAATTTATTGTTAAAATATAATTCAAACTTTTGTTCTCCTTTTTTTTCAAATTATATAAATATTGCTAAAAAAACGTATTATGCGTAACGGAATATAGTAATAAAACTAAACTGTTTTGTTTTTTTTTGTGCAATCCATTCCCCGAAGTTTCCATTCTGCATCATATGTGTATATGCGTGCAGAGTGGAAACGTCAATAAATTATAACTGAATGCGTTTTTCCACTCTGCATAATATATAGATATATTGCAGAGTGGAACTATTAAGTAGAGTATGGAAGAGGAACTCAATTTTAAATCTTTCAAAAAAACAAACATCTTCAAAGATAAGATATGCCTGGACAAGGGATACAACCTTACTAAGATCAGCGAAATCCTACACCGTAAGAAGGAAATTGAGACGTATATGCGTCATCTGTCCATTGCAACACAGAATCATGTACCTGGAAATTTGTTTGTGTATGGAAAAATGGGGATCGGAAAAACTATGATTACAAAAGTATTAACCGCGGGGCTTGAAAAAGAAGCAGCTCTCGATGGCATAAATATTAAAACCGTATATATACACTGTAAGACCGCTCCCACAAACATAAACGTACTCAAGTGTGTTAATGACTCTTTAAGTCTTGAAATAAATAGCATCACTAAAACCGTCAATTCATTTAATGAATATTTTTCAAAGTTTTGCAGACTTGCTAAAGAATTTGATGGCATCATAATAATAATCCTTGATGAGATGGACAAGTTGAAAGACCCGGAGATACTGAATATTTTGTCAAGAGTTAAAGAAAGTGGCTACCTACAAAAAAATGTTTGTATAATCGGAATAACTAACGACATAAAGTTCGATACTAAACTGGATGCTAAGACACGAAGTGTACTTAGTGAATCCACTATAATCTTTCCACCTTATGACGCAAATCAGCTTCGTGACATTCTCAACCAACGAGCAGGTCTCGCTTTCATATCAGGTGTGTTGGAAGAAGATGTCGTCCCGCTTTGTGCAGCCTATGCTGCACATGAACACGGAGACGCACGAAGGGCTTTAGAGCTTCTGAAAATCAGCGGGGAAATCGCTGAGGAAAGGGGAGAAGTAAAGGTCTTGGAAAAACACGTCAAGGCAGCGTTAAAACGAGTTGAGGCTGATAAAGTATCTGAACTAATCTACACCTTGCCCCGGCAGTCCAAACTAGTGCTTGCGAGTTGTATCATGTGTGAGTCAACTGAACAAAAAACATACACAGGAGAAATTTATAATCAATATATCAAGTGCTGTAAAAGAGTGGGTGTAGAATCCCTTTCTCAAAACAGAGTCGTTAGTTCTCTCTCAGAATTGAATGATATAGGACTCATCAATGCTGTAACTATTTCCAAGGGGAGATATGGAAGGATGAAAGAAATTTCTTTGTCAATCCAAGCCAAACAGGCATGGGTTGCCCTCATGGAAGATGAAAACCTTATTGGTCTGGAAGAAGTGCAATTTTCAACTGGGCGTCAGTTGCCGATATCCACGAAAAACCGTCCTCTAACCGCTTTTAGCGATATCTGATTTTTCCACCTGTTCCACTTGAAACGCTATGAGTGCCCGCTGAACCAAAACCGCGTCATCGTCCGCTATCTGTTCGGTTTTTTCCGCATGAAAGCCTTGCCTGTCCAAAAAATCAATATCACGTTGTATCTGATCCATTTCTTCATCCAGCTGCTCTTAAACGCAGTTCGAGCCCCGCCCACGCTGCGATCCTGATATATAAAATATGGTGGTTAAAATTGTGATTAAAAGAGACGAATCAAATATAGAAAATTCATATTTTTTGGTAATTCATTTGAAGGCATACAAAACTTGTTCTTTGTTCTTTTAATAATATATATCTTATACTTAATTTTTTAAGTTATGATTAAGTTAAGGTATTTCTAGTGTCCTGTCAAGGCTAAATTATCTGATGAAATCGAGACAATTCTATCCACTCATCTCGGTTATTTTTGCTAATTGACACTTGACAAGACACTAGGGCTTTGCCTCAAAAACTGCATATAAGTTTTCTTATACCTTTTCTGGAAAAATATATAACTCCTCCGCTTAGCGATTTGCTATATAATGAAACCGTCTGAAAAAATCAGATTCTCTTATATAGCCTCTACGTCTCGTTTCTATTACTCATCAGTGTAAAGATAATAGTATCATTGGAGCTCGAACGATAGGCTTATTTTGTACCTATTACAAAGAATGCTTAAGCACCGGAGAGAACCACATGAGCACCGAAGAAGAATCTGATATAAAAAATAGTGAGCACCGCTTGAGAAGCTTAACAATACGGCTTGAAGAAGAAACATATAAGAAACTGATAGCAATAGCAGGAGAAAAGAGCAAGGCTGAATATATCCGCGCGGTTCTTGTAGCGCATCTCAGCGCGCCTCAAGAGCACCGTGATAGCACCGTAGGAGAACCGCCAGGAATATTGGAGGCTAAAGTTGAGAGCTTGGAAGAATTGATCAAAGCGAAGAACGAAAATATCAAGGACCTACAAAATCAAGTAGGTTTTCTTACGCAGGATCATGTCAGGATATCCGGCCAGCTTGATAGGTTACTCATGCCGTCCCAGGACGAGCAGAAAGAAAAGGGTAAGAAGTGGTTTGAGTTCTGGAAATAGAAAATGGCATATAATTTATCAATATATTCAGTAACCAACAAGTTTGAAAAATCTCCCCGCTCCTCAGAAATAGATACCAACATACGTTAAATTACCCTGAAGGAGCTTTTTTTGAATCTTTTTTGATAACATTCTTCTATGAATTCTCCCAATGGTACTTTCCATGGTTCTGATTTATTAGGGGCGGATTTACCAAACTTTTTTGGATTCATTCCAAGTTCTTTAGCTTTTGTTAATTGATCAGAATTTAGTCTATATTTTTTTTTGGCTAATGCCCACGGATCATCAGATTTCTTTTTATTTCGAGATGTCATAAATTTGTTGGAATGGAATTTCGGGAGGAGGATAATTGCCTCCTATATCATCGGAACCTTGCTCTTCAATAGCACAGATTTTCACTGTTTTAGGACAAAATAAGCATTAATATTTCTTATTTTTTATGGTCATATCAAATTATGGGGTATTACTACGTAAGCTGTCACCAGGGGCAGAGTTTTTTGGAAGTTGTCGCCGCTTTGCGCCCAGGAACCGCAGAAACCGAAGCATTAACACACTCATGATCCAAGATAACTCAAATGGTCACCTCTATGCAATGGTAGGAAACAGTCACGGGTGACAAGTCGAATCTCACTGTCAAAAAACCCTGCCCCTGGTGACAGCTTACGTAGCAATACCCCGAGTAGTATATTGACGTATACCATACAAATTTGCAATAGGTGCAAGGCTAGAATAGCAATTTCCCGATCCTTCTCTGTTGTTTACTAAGCAGAGCGAGTATATAACAATATGATATTTAATTTATATAATAATATAAAAAACTGATATTTGTCACAATATGGCATTATTGAACTTAAGAAGAGTGGATGGAATCGTTTTGAAAAACTGGATATTTCGGTTGCCTGTTACGCATTGCAAAATAAATATATATAGTGTGTCCGATGATGGGAATTTTAACGCCACAACTTGTATATATTAAAATAACAAATCCATATAATATTCAGATTAAATCAGAACCTGGTAACTCACAATCTTGATGATGGAAAAGATAGAAAAGAGATTTAACCACAAAAATAATAATTATTCACTTATGGAACTTGGAGAAATTATCAAACAAATTGCAAATGTCAGTAAGGTTGAGATTAAAAGGGTTGCGCCAAAGGAATGTGAAGAGATCAAAGGCCTGATCTTAAAATCTACTCCTGATGACTTGTATGAGAAAATGGTAGTTGGTTACCTTACATCGATATGTGCTGAATGCATGTACCCTGATACATTTCACCTCCAGCGAAATGACCTTGATTATATCGGTTTTGAACTTGAAAAG
>Ga0209429_10000544_pt1 | contig 24935 bp, 20 predicted proteins | sample BarGraNGADG00212_3_FD_184493 | JGI IMG/M metagenome (GOLD analysis project Ga0209429, IMG submission 184493) | Arctic peat soil microbial communities from Barrow, Alaska - Barrow Graham LP Ref core NGADG0004-212 (SPAdes) (version 2) | ecosystem: Environmental > Terrestrial > Soil > Wetlands >...
GACGTTAATGGACAAAAAGAATACACCGCAAGTATAGACATGACGGATAATTCGCCGACGATTACTTCTGTTGAAAAGGAAATTCCATTTGAGATTACTTTTATGCATGGCGATACATCTTATGCAATCACACAGGAGAATAGCTCCAGCCAAGTAATGTTCTATAATGAATTGCAGGCGAAGATAGAAATAACTTCTTCAAAACTGCATGAGAATGGAACGATTGCGGTAGGAAGCACAGGTACATTCAAAATTACAATGAATCATAAGGTCAACAACCCGTTGTTACTCTTCGGGGTATGGGACCGTACTATTTCTCTTACAAGTACAGACAATATTGTTTGGACAGGAGATTTCACGGTTGAAAATTGGGATGCATGGGATTGGTCTCCGATCCCGTTCCGTTTTACTGCGACAGATGCGTGGGGTCAACAGGTTAGTAAGAATCAGGATTCTTCAGATGTGACGAAAATTACACTTTCAGATAGATTGCAAATTGTAGACATAGGTATGATATCCGAGACAAATTTGAACTCAAGCTATGCCAAGATAAACGACACGGTCACTCTTAGCTTCCGTACAACCCGACCGGCACAAATTATGGACCTCCAGATATTTGGCGAGGCATGTACTGCGGATAATCCCTCGCTTGACAAAATGAACTGGACTGTTAAATATACGATTTCCGAGGAGAAGTTCAAAGATACTGCCGACACCAAGATTCCATTTTATATAAAAGCCAGAGTGATATCTGGAACGGGAGAATCGTGTACACAGGTAACAATTAACTACACTGGGGATCAGACCGTATACTCTGATTATGATGTTTCCTTTGATGCAGTAAATGTGGCGACTGAAAAGTGGCTGTCGGACAAATCATTCGACGCCATAGGGGTTGTTACCTATTTGGCACCATTAGTGTCTACTGATATTGCCTTCTCGGATGACGATTATGCAGATGACAGTATAGCCGATACAAACATATACTGCAAAGAAGGAGATATGCTGAAAATTACATTTACATCTTCACATGCGTGCAGCTATCAACCCGGAAGTTTTATGGTTAACGGAAAGACGGTCACACTGAAATCGGCAACAAATACATCCGATACATCTTGGACGTTCAAATACGAAATTAATGATGCGGACATGAGCAGTGAAGAAGACGTTGCTTTTTCACTTGATATGATCGATGATGCCGGAAATATCTGTACTGTAACACAAGCTGACCTCCCCAAAGTGATTTACATCGCGGCCCTCCAAATTAATGATTTTGTGCAGAATCAGACGGTCGCTAAGAATGGAGATGCCTTTACAGTTTCATTTCTATCTAATTCTCCTCTGAAGAAAGTGAAGATAACGATCGGCGGAGAAAGTAAAGAGATTGTATGCAATTATGTGGATGAGTCGCAAAATATATCAAATGACTCGCAGAATATTAAGATGACAAGCTTAGATAAAAAGAATTGGTCAATCACATACACTATTCCCGAAAACTCATTTACGGATAACCATGATATCGCATATGAAATTACCGCTACAGACTTCTCCAACCAATCCGATGACTTATCCGGTTCTGTCACGTATTATGCCCCCATCAAAGAATCGATTACCTCACTTTCTTTCATTTCGGACAATGCTCAGAATTCGAAAGCCTATGCGAAAAACGATGATTCGGTAATGGTGACACTTACTATGACGCATCCGGTAGACTTAACGGCAACAAGAATAGCAGGACAGACAGTTCTTTTTTCCAAGATTGACGATTCCGGCATGAAATGGATAGGGACATATAAGATTGCAGATAAAGTGATTAGCGACAATTCCAACATCACATTTACACTGACAATAAATGATGGGGCTGGAAATACTTCTGTGACCCGAACACAGGAGGGGTTCTCGCCGATTCGGTACTTTGCGCCGATTAAGGACTCTATTGCCTATTTTACATTCCGATCCAATAATGCGAATAAGCCGAATCTCTATGTAAAAGATGGTGATGTGCTGACACTTGACATTGGTACTACACATCCTATTAGTTTTTCCGGTACAAGCAAGATTGCAGGACAACCAATAAGCCTCACTTCTTCAGATGGCGGTGCTATGTCATGGACTGGGCAGTGTACTATTGGACAGGGAATGCTGTCCGATGATACGGATGCAACTTTTGAAGTTGTTATAATAGATGCTGCCGGAAACGCTGCTGTTGCCAAAACACAGGCTGACGTACCGGGCATTCGCTACTATGCGCCGATTGAAACATCCATCTCGGGATTTACTTTTGCATCAAGTAATTCTGTCGACCCGCTGTCTCTTGCCAAAAATGGAGATGCAGTTACATTGACTCTTTCCGCGACCCATCCTGTAAACATGACAAACACGCAAATTGCAGGGCTGACAGGCATTACTTTCGCAAAAAAAGATACGGCAGGGAAATTATGGGAAGCCCAATATACGATTACCGACGGTGTGATTCCAGATGTATCCAACATATTGTTTGCCTTTACAATTGGAGATATTGCCGGAAATAATCCAGTCACAAAAACACAGGAAAACCTACCCAAAATCGTTTACTATGCACCTATAACCTACTCGAACGCGACAATCGCTACTACTAATTCAAGTGATGCGGCAAAGTTTGCCAAGAATGGGGATAAAGTTTATGTGACCTTCACCACAAATCATGATGTTACTTTGTCAAATATTTCTATATCCGGCATGTCTGTCACACAGGCAAAATCGGACATGCCCGGCGGTAATTCTAAAAACTGGATTCTGTCATGCGAGGTTAAGGACAAAGATTTGGCGGATCTTTCAACAATTGCATTTGATGTCACGGCGGGGGATGCTGCTGGAAACACTCTTGTAAGCAAGCGAAATACAGACGCGGACGTCAAAAATTCGATTCAGTACTTTGCACCGATTACTGCTGTTGCATCTATTTTATCCAATGGAAAGAATACATCGTACGCTAAAAATGGCGATACGGTCAACCTTTCTGTTACGGCTAACCACACCGTAAAAGTTCAGACGGCAAGTATTCTCGGCAAATCAGCAACAGTCGCCAGCGATAACACATTGAAACCTTCTCTGTCGTATACAATTCCATCAACTGAGAACGTTATCAAAGAAGGGACTGCTGAGTTTGCCTGCTCTCTGACTGATCAGGCAGGAAATGTATTCCAGACAACTCAGACCAATGATCCTTCTCTGTCGCAGGTCATCTATGACAGAACTCGACCGGTTATGACTGTGACGCCCCTTTTTAACGGATATACGATGGAGTCGGTTACTTTCAAAATCGATTTCTCGGATACGAATCCGGACAAACAGGAGATGTCCGTCATGCTGAACGGTGTTGAGCAAATTACCAAAACTGACCTTGCGGAAATGTCGAAAAATGAATTTACTAAATCTATTACAGTTACGTCGGACGACACTTATTCACTTACGGCTAGTGTTTCGGACATGGCCGGCAATGCTGCGACTCCGGATTTTTCTTCGAAAATTACCATCGACAAGACAAAACCAACCATTACTTCAACAAAAATTTCATTCGATAAATTGCAGGTGTATAAAAGCGGCTTTGTATTAGGCGCTTTCTTAGATGTTGAGGATAAAAATATAAGCGAAATTGTATGTATGCTTACTGATTCTGATGGTTCAAGAGACTGGAATTGGGAGACGCCCATTACAACGGACGGAAAGAAAACAATCTACATGCTCGCAAAGGATTTTGCTGGAAACGTATCAAACGAGGTTGTTTTTGATATTTATATTGACGCAACAATGCCCAAGCCGATCGTGACGGATGAAGTAAGCAGCGTAGCCTTGGCGTCGGAAGAAAAAACCACACTCATTTCGAAAATGCTCTTGAACATTAGTCTTCAAGACATAAAAGTAGGAGATGAAAGTGCTGATAAATTTACCAGCCTTAAGCTTGTTGACTCAAAGGGGAATCTTGTTACTGATATTCTCGGGACGATGAATCCCGGAGAGGATGGGTCTTACACTGTTCCCGTTGCTTCGTTTGGAACGTATACGCTGCTGATTGAAGCGGAGGATGATGTAGGCAACAAGACAGGGGAACTACAGTATTTATTCCAATTCAAAGACAAATCTATTTTTCAAAAGTACTTTGAAAATAAACCGGTATTTTATTCCACTGTAACCGTTGCGGCAGTACTCACGGCAGGAACCGTGAGTATTCTCATCGCGAGACGTCGCAGGAGATAAGGATAGGACAGCACAAATGCTGGCATTCAGTTCTCCGTTCGGAAAGAAGGAAAAACATATCGTCAGATCTTTTTTACAAGTCCGGTCAGAACTTTGCCGGGCCCGAGTTCGATGAATTCGTCATATCCGTCCAGGCGCATACGGCGAATTTCGTCTGTGAAACGAACGGGAGAGACCATGTGAGTTTCAAGATAAGACGGAATATCCGTGTCGGAGGGAACCGGAGATGCCGAGGCGTTGGAGTAAAGCGCAGCTGCAAAAGGAGAAAAGGTGAGCGTGCGCGCGTATTCTTTTAGCCCTGCTGCCGCTTCGGCCATGAAGGGACTATGGAATGCGCCGTTAACGGCGAGCTTTATGGCGCGGCGTGCGCCCAGTGCCAGAAGCTGCGATGCTGCATTTTCAGCGGCGGCGATTGTTCCTGCAATGACAAGCTGTCCGGGACAGTTATAGTTTACAGGATACACGTCTTTGATTTTGCTAAGGCATGCTTCGACGTGCTCGTCGGAGAGTCCCATAATTGCGTACATGGCTCCGGGATTTTTGTCTGATGCTGCCTGCATCAGGCGCGCCCGTTCATTTACCAGCATAAGAAGATCTGGATACCCGATAATTCCGGCTGCGTAGAGCGCGGTGTATTCGCCCAGCGAGAAACCGGCAAGACCGGGTGCCGCCGCTTGCTCCGCCTCGGCACGTTCTTTTTCCAGACTTGCGACGCTGTGTACAATAATTGCGAGTTGGGAGAAGCGGGTTTGCGCAAGCTGTTCTTCGGTTAAGTTCAAAAGATCAACACCGGTTATTTTATTCGCTTCTTTATATAGTGAATAGGAGGCCGGGTAAGCGGCCGTAATTTCTGCGGACATTTGAAGGGTCTGTGCGCCTTGACCGGGGAATAAATATGCCTTCATGATTTGTAACCTCCAAATAGTTGACGATTTGCCATGGGCAGTAGTACAATGGCAATAACCTTTGATTATCAAAATACTTGATTTGCAAAAGAAAAGCAAGTACAACAGGTTAATTATACCTGTTGATATGCACTTTGGAGGCACTTACTGTGATTTCATCCTATAAAATTCTGGGCACCGGTTCCTACCTTCCTGATCTGGTGGTGGGGAATGCCCGCTTTTCTGAAATTGTTGAAACCAATGACGAATGGATTTCTTCCCGCACAGGGATTCGCAGTCGACATTTAAGTGCCGGAGAGGCCACCTGGGAGATGGGGGTCAAAGCAGCAAAAAATGCTCTTGAGATGTCGGGACTTGCGGCCGACAAAATTGATCTGATTATTGTATCTACGGTAACCCCTGATTATATTTCCCCCAATATGGCATGCATCGTGCAGGCAGAGCTCGGCGCCGTCAATGCTTTCTGCTTTGATGTGAACGCTGCGTGCACGGGGTTCATTCAGGCCTTTGACATAGCGATGCGCTATCTGTCCACATCCGACATGCAGAATGTTCTGATTGTATCGGCGGAGAGTCTGTCGAAGCTTACGGATTATGCGGACCGCAGGGTATGTGTACTCTTCGGAGACGGAGCCGGAGCTGTTGTACTTTCGAATACATTACCTGAATCGGGAACACCGGCGGATAAAAACGTCTACGAGTGTTTTATCGGGGCGGACGGTACGTCCGGCCACACGATTGTCGGGGAAGCATACGCACCTGCACACCACCCGTTTATACCTGCAGGCACACCGGAAATCAATCCGCGTTATGAACACAGTACCGGACGTTTTCTGGAAATGCAGGGACAGGAAGTCTACCGTTTTGCAACGACGATGATGCCTTTTGCCGTTGAAAAAGTGCTGGAAAGATCGGGCATCTCCAAAGAGGATATTGATTTCATCGTACCGCATCAGGCGAACGACAGGATTCTTCAGTCAGCGGCCAAACGCCTGGGGATGCCAAATGAAAAAATGATTTCGCATCTTGCAGATATTGGAAATACATCGTCGGCATCGATTCCGATCTGTCTGGACAGGGAAGTGCGCGAAGGCAGAATTATAAGGGGACAGACACTGGTGCTTACTGGCTTCGGAGGCGGACTGACTTACGGCGCCTTACTCTGCAGATTTTAGAACCTGAAAAATGAAAACACATTTGAAAATGCAAACCAGTGCAGATACCAAATGAATGAAGATGCATTTGCAAATAGAAACAATGCCCATACCAAACAATGCAGATACGGATCCATAACAAGTTCAAATCCACAGGAGGAATACCAAGATGCACACGAGAGTAACTGACATTCTAGGAACTAAATATCCGATTATCCAGGGCGGCATGGCCTGGGTCGCCGACGCATATCTTGCAGCGGCCGTATCCAACGGCGGCGGTCTCGGCTTAATTGCAGCCGGATCGATGAACGGCGAACTTCTCAGAAAAGAGATACAGCTGACAAGGACGCTGACCGACAAACCTTTCGGCGTAAATATTATGCTGATGAACCCCTGTGCGGCCGAACTTGCGCAGGTTGTTATCGATGAGAAGGTTGCCGTCGTTACGACGGGTGCCGGTTCCCCCGGTAAATTTGTAGCTGCCTGGAAGGCTGCGGGCATTAAAGTGATCCCGGTGGTTGCTTCAACGGGACTGGCCCGCCGTATGGAAAGCCTCGGTGTTGATGCGGTTGTGGCGGAGGGTGCCGAAGCCGGCGGACATATCGGAGAAATTACGACAATGGCGCTGATTCCGCAGGTCGTTGACAGTGTCAGCATTCCCGTCATTGCAGCCGGCGGTATCGCCGACGGCCGGGGAATTGCCGCGGTCAGTATGCTCGGCGCCTGCGGCGTGCAGGTCGGAACAAGATTTCTGACTTCGACCGAGTGCACCATTCATCAGAATTACAAGGATCTTGTTATTAAGAGCCGCGACATTGACTCCCGCGTGACGGGAAGAAGCGGCGGACATCCTGTACGCTGCATCAAAAATGCGCTCGTAATGGATCTTCTTGAACTCGAAAAGAAGGGCGCGACTTTTGAAGAGATGGAAACGATTATGGTTGGATCTCTCAGAAAAGCAGTAAAGAACGGCGACCTCAAGGAAGGTTCTTTCATGGCAGGTCAGATCGCCGGCCTTGTCTCCAAAATACAGCCGGCTAAAGAAATTATCGAAGAAATGTTTGCAGAATATGAGGAAATCGTTAAAAAAGGAGGCTCCATCTGATGAGTGAAAATCCAACAGCTTCCGGCGCAGTCCCTGTGATAACCCCGGCAGCGATTATTACCGGAGCTTCCCGCGGTATCGGTGCCGCAATTGCAGAGACACTTGCCGCCAGGGGCTATGATCTGGTGCTTGTGTACCGTTCCGGCAAAGACGCGGCAGAATCCGTCAAGCTTCGCTGCGAAGCAATCCGCTCCGGTATCCGCGTCATTATTATCGCCGCGGATGTTTCCATGGAAGAAGACTGTCAGCATATTTTTGATGCTGCCAAAGAAAATTTCGGCCGTGTCGATCTTCTGGTCAATAATGCCGGACAGACAAAAGACGGACTTGCAATGCGTATGAGCAAGGAACAGTTCACAAGTGTGATCGATATAAACCTTACCAGCGCATTTATGCTTGCAAAGCTGTGCCTTGCGCTTATGAGCCGGCAGAGAAAAGGAAGAATCATCAATATGTCCTCCGTGGCTGGTATTTACGGCAATGCCGGGCAAGTGAACTATTCAGCATCCAAAGCCGGCCTGATAGGGCTGACTAAAAGTCTTGCAAAGGAAATGGGAAGCAGGAACATTACGGTGAATGCCGTTGCACCCGGCTTTATTGAGACAGACATGACAGCGTCACTTGCTGATGAAATCAAGACTGCTGCTAAGGGAAGAATACCTCTCGGACGTCTTGGCACACCGATGGATGTTGCCTGTGTCGTAGCTTTTCTGGCATCCGATGAAGCATCCTATGTGACAGGTCAGGTTGTGGAAGTATCCGGCGGACTCGTACTGTAAACCGTCCGGCAGGCAGGCGTCAAGACGTTCCTGCGGACAGCGCGATAAGAATATTTCGACATACCTTTAGGGTTTTCGAGGAGGATGAATATGAGTACAGATATTGGCAAAAAAATCTCTTTTTCCGACGCACAGGGACACCCGCGCGTGGTCATCACCGGTACAGGAGTGATTTCACCTGTTGGCAAAGACACTCATTCATTTTGGGAAGCACTTGTAGAAGGCCGTCATGGTATTGCGCCTCTCACCCTCTTCAATCCTGACGACTACAAAGTGAAGCTTGCAGCTGAGGTCAAAGATTTTGATCCGATGCAGTATATGGACAGGAAAGAAGCGCGCCGCATGGACCGCTACTGCCAGTTTGCAGTAGCGGCAGCCAAAGAAGCCGTGGAGTCTTCCGGAATTGCTTTTGCACAGATGGATCCTTTTGATGTAGGCGTTATTATCGGATCAGGCGTCGGCGGTCTCAACACGATGCAGACCCAGCATGAAGAACTGCTGGTAAAGGGCGGGCCTGACAGGGTCTCACCTCTTTTTATCCCGATGATGATCAGCAATATGGCCGCAGGCAGAGTATCGATGGCATACGGGCTCAAGGGCGCCAACTACTGTGTAACGACAGCCTGCGCATCCGGTTCGCATGCGATCGGTGAAGCTTTTCGACTGATCAAGCACGGATATCTAAAAGCCGCGATAGCAGGCGGCGCAGAAGCCCCGATCACTCCGATTGCACTCGGCGGCTTTGCCAATATGAAAGCACTGAATCTCACCACCGACCCGGACCGCGCATCCCTGCCGTTTGATCTGGACCGCGGAGGATTCGTAATCGCAGAGGGAGCCGGAATTGTTATTCTTGAGACACTCGAGGATGCTGTCGCACGCGGAGCCGTCATTCTTGCCGAAGTTGCAGGATACGGAGCCACAGCCGACGCGTTCCATATTACCAGTCCTGATCCGGAGGGCAAAGGTGCCGCACAGGCTATGCGCCTTGCCATGAAAGAGGCCGGCGTCAAGCCGGAAGAAGTCTCTTATATCAATGCACACGGCACAGGTACGGACTTAAATGATAAATATGAGACGCTTGCGATCAAGCAGGCACTCGGGGATGCAGCCTATAAGACTGCGATCAGTTCAACCAAATCCGTAACCGGCCACCTTCTCGGCGCCGCAGGCGGAGTGGAGGCGATTGCCTGTGCCCTCGCGATCAGGGACGGAATTATACCTCCGACTATCGGTCTCACGACACCGGATCCGCAGTGTGATCTGGACTATACACCAGGCAAGGCTAGACACGCAAATATTACCGTCGCCCTTTCCAATTCGCTCGGATTCGGCGGACAGAATGCATCACTTCTTTTCAGGAAAGTGGAGGAATAATCAATGTCAGCGGATACAAAGAATACCAAAATACCAGACGAGACGGATGCGTCACTCTATGAGACGGGTCTTAACTTCAGCCAGATAAAAGAACTCATGACACATATGAAAAAAGAAGGCGTCTCCAGTTTTCAGCTGGGAGAAGGAAAAACCAGCCTCAGCCTCACGCGCGACAGGGAAGTGGTCTATGTACCCGGTTCAGCAGACGGACTTATCCCCTTTGCAGTCGGTGCCGGTCAGGAAGCAAGTCACACGGCGGACACTGAACCCGGGAAGGAAGAGAAAGAGGAGCGCGGATATACAGTGACGTCGCCTGTTGTCGGAGTATTCTACGACTCGCCGGCGCCGGATCAGGAACCCTATGTCTCACTCGGTTGCTATGTCAAAAAGGGCGATGTCCTTTGCATAATTGAAGCGATGAAGCTCATGAACGAAGTCAACAGCCCTGTTTCCGGCCAGATTAAGGAAATTCTCGTGAAGAAAGCCAGCCGTGTCGAATACGGACACAAGCTGTTTGTCATTGACCCGGGCCATCCGGAGGAGGAAAATCATGAGTGAAATAGTACTGCCGGACAAAGAGGAAATCAAAGACACTGTTCCGCTTATGGATATTGAAGCGATTAAAGCAATCATTCCCCACAGGGATCCGTTCCTTCTGGTTGATGAAGTTCTTGAAATGACGGAAACTTCCATCGTCGCCTTGAAACATATCAGCGGGGACGAGTATTTTTTCAAAGGACATTTCCCGGGAATGCCGATTATGCCCGGTGTTCTGATTGTTGAATCAATTGCGCAGGCAGGTGCGATCGTCGCACTTTCCAAAGAAGAGAACAGAGGAAAAATAGCCGTGTTCGCAGGAATTGATAAGGTTCGTATCCGGAAAAGCGTTTTCCCGGGCGATACCATGCGTCTGGAAGTTAAGCTGACAAATCAGCGCGGACCGATCGGTTTCGGAGAAGGAAAAGCCTTTGTCAACGGCAAGCTTTGCGTAGGGGCAAATATCATGTTTGCGATTACCGACAGGACTGCCCCGGAAACAACCGGCAGCGTGACTCCCGCTTCTTCTGAAGTGACTTGATTCATACGCCAAAAGGAGACATCTATGTTTCGTAAAGTTCTGATAGCCAATAGAGGGGAAATCGCTGTGACAGTCATCCGTGCATGCCGGGAAATGGGTATCCGCACGGTTGCCGTGTGTTCGGAAGTCGACAAAAACGCGCTTCATTCGCAGCTTGCCGACGAGTGTGTGTGCATCGGACCGGATGCCTCCAGGGATAGTTACCTGAATATCCAGGCGATTCTGTCGGCCTGCCTGACAACCGGTGCCGAAGCCATTCATCCGGGGTTTGGGTTCCTGTCGGAGAATCCTGTGTTTGCGCGGCTCTGCCAGAAATGTCAGATTAAGTTCATCGGACCGACAGCCCAGCTCATGGAACAGATGGGAAATAAAGCCAATGCCAGGAAAACGGCGGAACAAGCCGGAATTCCGATAATACCGGGCTCTGCAGGGGCCCTTGCAGATGTTGCCGAGGCAAAAATTGAAGCGGCAAAAATAGGGTATCCGGTTTTGATAAAAGCATCATCCGGCGGCGGCGGACGCGGTATGCGTACCGCCAATAATGAGGAAGAATTATCCGGTGCTTTTCATATGGCAAAAGCGGAAGCAGAAGCATGCTTCGGTGATGACGAAGTCTATATGGAGAAGCTTGTCCTTCAGCCGCGCCATATAGAAATACAGCTCCTCTGCGATGAATACGGCCACGTTATCCATCTCGGCGACCGTGACTGCTCCGTACAGAGAAGAAACCAGAAAATCATTGAAGAAGCATCCTCCCCTTTCATGACGGAAGAACTTCGCATGCAGATGGGCGATGCGGCCGTATCCCTTGCAAGAAGAATCGGTTATACCGGAGTCGGAACGATTGAATTTCTCGTTGATGCCGAACGCCGTTTCTATTTCATGGAAATGAACACCCGGATCCAGGTTGAGCATCCGATCAGCGAAGCGATCACACAGGTTAATATCGTACAGGAGCAGATCCGCGTAGCCGCAGGGGAACTTCTTCGCTACTCACAGAGGGACATTGTTTTCCGCGGTCACGCGATTGAGTGCCGCATCAATGCGGAAGACCCGGAGTACGACTTCCGGCCCTGCCCCGGCACCATAACGAGGCTTCACCTGCCCGGCGGACAGGGTGTCCGTATCGACAGCGCCATATACCAGGGATATACGATCCCTCCGGATTACGATTCCCTTCTGGCCAAGGTCATTGTCTGGGCACCGAATCGTGACGAGGCAATTGTCCGTATGAGAAGGGCCCTGATGGAGTTCCTGATCGTCGGAGTCAAAACGAATATTGATTTCCACCTGGCTATCCTGCGCGAGCCGGATTTCCTTAAGGGGAACTATGACAATACATACCTGGCAAAAAAGAAGGAACAACTTCTTCCTTCCGGACCTGCGTAAATGCACGCAAGGAGCGTCTAAATGGATAATACATTTTCTCAGATGAGAGCCCGCCTGGAAGCGGATCAGAAATACCTCGAACAGCAGGAAAGTGCTGAAAAGACCAGTGTGCCGGCTGAGATAGGGCAAATCGGCGTCAAAGACCGGTTCAGCTACCTGATGCCGATTCCCGATGACATGTGGGTCAAATGCCCCTCCTGCCAGGGCGTCATGCTCAGGGAGGATTTCGAGGAGAACCACAGTGTGTGCCTGCACTGCGGCCATTGTTTCCGTGTAAATGCCAGGGAGCGCATCGCGATGACGGCCGACGAAGGATCTTTTGAGGAACTGTGGGAAACACTGTTCGGCAAAGACCCGATTGCTTTTCCCCGCTACGGACACCGCCTCAGTAAGCTTCAGGAAAAAACCGGTATGACAGAGGCCGTGATTGTCGGGAAAGCTGCAATCAGCGGATACCCCTGTATGATCGGGGCGATGGATTCGAATTTCCTGATGGGCTCCATGGGATCGGCCGTAGGTGAGAAGATCACCCGGCTTTTTGAAGAAGCGACGAAGGCAATGCTTCCGGTAGTCCTGTTTTCTGCTTCCGGGGGTGCCCGTATGCAGGAGGGCATCATATCCCTGATGCAGATGGCCAAAACATCTGCGGCGGTTGAACGGCATCACCGTGCCGGACTTTTGTACCTTTCGATTATGACGGATCCCACAACGGGAGGCGTTACGGCAAGTTTTGCTTCTCTGGGCGACCTTATCATCACGGAGCCGGGTACCCTGATCGGTTTTGCCGGACGGCGCGTGATTGAAGGGACCATTGCCCAGGCGCTGCCGGATGATTTCCAGCGCGCGGAATTTATCCAGAAGCATGGTTTTATGGATATGATTATTCCCAGAAACAAAATGAAGACGACGATTGCTGAGCTTATCGCCCTTCATTTGAAATATTCGGACGAAAAAAACACCTCACCGGCAGTAACCGGTGCACTTCCCCCCCTGCCGGCTCACCACAGCAAGGGCTCGGAGTGTCTTACCATTATCCGAAACCGCGAAAGACCGACACTGACGGAATATCTTCCGATGATTTTCACGGATATCCACGAGACGCACGGCGACCGTACCGTCGGAGACGATGCAGCAATGTTTACAGGTATAGGGCGGTTGGACGGACGTCCTGTAACGATCATCGGGCACAGAAAAGGTAAGGGACTTCTTGAGAATCAGGTATGCAATTTCGGCATGCCCCATCCCGAAGGTTACCGGAAAGCACTTCGTGCAATGAAACAGGCAGAGAAATTCGGACGGCCTGTAATTACCTTTGTCGACACGCCCGGTGCATACTGCGGAGTTGCCGCTGAAGAACGCGGACAGGGTGAGGCAATTGCCCGGAATCTCCTGGAAATGATGCCGCTTACCGTTCCGGTAATCAGCATCGTCATCGGCGAAGGCGGCAGCGGCGGCGCACTTGGCATTGCCATATGTGATGAACTTGCGATGACCTCCAATGCAATCTATTCTGTCATTTCACCGAGAGGCTTTGCCTCCCTGGTCTGGAAGGATCCGACCCGCGAAAACGAAGCGGCGGATACGGCACGTATTACAGCATATGATCTTACGGACATGAAAATCTGCGACGTCATTCTGGCAGAGCCGGAGTATGGCGCACATACAGACCCCCAGGAAATGGCACGGACATTGAAACAGTATCTGTCAGCATCAACAGAACGCCTGTGCGATGCTTTCCGTGCGGACCGGGAAAAAGCGATGGAAGCCAGGTACCAGAGGTTCAGGCAGATTGGCGATTGCAGCTGATTGCATGTATGATAGGATAAGAAAAAGGAACATTACGCGGAGACCTATACCAGAGTCGTCCTGCAAAATACACCGGCAAACCTGCCGGAACCCTTTTTCTTTTGGAGGACATCATGCTTACGCATCTTCTGCCCTATCTTCGCCCATACCGAAGACAATTTGTTGTCGGCCCGCTTTTCAAGCTTGTAGAAGCGGTACTTGAGCTGACAATGCCCGTGATGATGGCCAATATCATCGATCTGGGCATTTCAAATCATGATCAGACGTACATTCTGCATACGGGACTTCGTATGTTTATTACCATTCTTGTCGGATTCGGAAGTGCAATTATCTGCCAGTACTGTGCGTCCATTGCGTCGCAGGGATTTGGTACGCGCGTCCGCAGCGCGCTGTTTTCGCATATCAATCATCTTTCCCTTGCGGATCTTGATTCCCTCGGGACAGATACGCTGACAACACGCGTCACTAACGATATCAATCAATTGCAAATAGCCGTCTCAATGACAATACGTCTGATTTTCCGTGCTCCGTTTGTCAGCATAGGGTGTATTGTTGCTGCCATGATTCTTGACCTGCCCCTGTCGGCGGTAATCTGGGCAGGCGTGATTTCTTTTGTAACCGTACTCGCTGTCATTATGTTTGCAGCTTTCCCGTTGTACGCCAGTGTCCAGCAAAAACTTGATAACGTCGGAGGCGTCGTACGGGAAAACTTCTCAGGAGTACGGGTTATCCGTGCTTTTGCCCGGACCTCCGTCGAAATGGAACGTTTTGTGAAAACGGTGGACGCCCACGCACAAAGTGTAATCCGCGTAACCCGCGTTTCCTCGCTGATGAATCCACTGACGATGCTGATTATGAATCTGGTTGTCTGCGCGATTTTATGGTTCGGGGCCATCCGCGTGAACGTAGGCGGCATGACGACCGGTCAGGTGGTTGCATTTATCAATTATATGGCCCAGATAATGACGGCACTCATTGCAGTTGCCAATCTTGTCGTTATTTTTACAAGGGCAGCTGCTTCCCTGCACCGGGTCAATGAAGTGTTTGATGTGACGGCATCAATACAAATGCAAAAAGAATCCGCAGCAGGCGGGAGCACCCAAAGTACAGGAGACTTCACCGGCTCTGCCGCCGCAAAGGAACAGATTCCCGCCGTTTCTTTTTCAAATATCTCATTTTCTTATGTCGATAATCCCGAAGCCGACCCGGAGAAAAATGCTCTGACAGATATCAGCTTCTCTATTCCCCGCGGAAGCGTACTGGGGATTATCGGGGGTACCGGGTCCGGAAAGACAACCGTTCTTGCACTGATAGCACGTTTCTATGATGCACGGGAGGGAACTGTCCGGCTCTTCGGGACAGATGTCAAAGGGATGGACCCGGATATACTCAGAAAAAATATGGGCTGTGTATTTCAGGGATCAAAACTTTTCTCGGGAACGATTGCGGATAATCTCCGCTGGGGTGATCCCGATGCTTCGGAAGACGATATGAGGACGGCGTGCGCCTATGCGCAGGCTGATCAGTTTGTTGAAAAAATGCCGAAGAAATACAATGCGTGGATTGAACGGGACGGACAGAACCTTTCCGGGGGACAGAAACAGCGCATATCCATTGCGCGCGCTCTGGTCAGGCGACCTTCCATTCTTCTTCTGGATGATGCTTCGTCGGCCCTTGACTATACGACGGAGGCAAAGCTCCGGGAAGCGCTGACAAAAATTCGCCTGTCTACGGGGATAACTGTAATTATGGTGTCCCAGCGAGTCGCATCCCTTCGCGGGGCAGGACAGATCCTGGTCCTTGAGGACGGATGTCAGGCGGGTCTTGGAACGCATGACGAACTTATGGATACCTGCGAAGCGTACCGATCCATCGCACTCTCCCAGCTTTCACAGCAGGAGGTGATGTAAGATGGCACAGGCTTCTTCTATTCTGCCGGGAATGGGCAATTTGATGCCGGACGCACAAAAACTCGGGCAGGCTCCGGTCAAACCTTCCCTGAAAATTCTCATGCGGATTCTCGGCTATGCGGGACGGCAGAGAAAAAGGATTGTTTTTGTAATCCTTTTCGCTGTGCTTGGCTGTTCTCTGGATATCGTCGCACCTTTTTATATGGGGCGGGCGATTGATCTGATGATCGGTGACGGGCAGGTCGATCTGACTGCCGTACTAAAGATTGTCACCTTACTTCTGGGATTTTACCTCCTGAGCGCGGCATTTACCTGGCTGATGAATTACACGTCGAACATTGTAGCCGCCCGCACGGCTGCGCAGATCCGCAAAGACGGGTTTTCCCGCATAAGCAGGATGCCGCTGCGCTTTTTTGACCGCACCTCACACGGGGATGTGCTCTCGCGGTTCGTCAACGATATCGATGCAATTTCCGACGGCCTGCTGCAGGGAATGGTACAGCTCTTTTCCGGAACGGTAACGATAACAGGAACGCTTGTCTTTATGCTGGTGATGAGCTGGCGGATGACCCTTATCGTGCTTCCGTCCGCAGTACTGACCTTTCTTCTTGCTTCGTGGATTGTTAAGAAGACCGGCAGGTATTTCCGCAGTCAGCAGACCTTTATCGGGCAAATCAACGGCGTGGTCGAGGAAATTTTCTCGGGACAGCGCGAAGTCAAAGCCTTCGGACATCAGGGCGCCTCCCAGAAAACTTTTGACGGTATCAACGATGATCTTTATGTGGTGGGGCAGAAAGCACAGTTTGCATCGTCGCTTCCGAATCCGTCGACGCGTTTTGTAAACTATATTGCCTACATCCTGATCGGCGTATTCGGATGGGTCGCGGGGGGGCTGTCAATCGGGCAGATCTCAAGCTTTCTAACATACTGGACGCAATTTTCGCGCCCGATCAACGATCTTACCAATATCACGTCACAGATTATGGCAGCCTTTGCTTCTGCACAGCGTGTGTTTGAGATGATTGACCTTCCGGAGGAGACACCCGATCCGGCAGACGCAGTCATACTGGATCCTGAGAAAGTCAGGGGGGAAGTCGAATTCTCCCGTGTGTTTTTCTCGTATAATCCGAAAATTCCGCTGATTCAGGACTTCTCCGTGACCGTTGCCCCCGGGCAGAGGATCGCGATTGTCGGCCCGACCGGTGCCGGTAAAACAACGATCATTAACCTGCTGATGCGTTTTTATGATCCGCAGCAGGGAATAATCCGCGTCGACGGGACGGACACACAGCAGATAACAAGAAAAAGTCTTCGCCGCTCTTTTGGCATGGTACTTCAGGATACGTGGCTTTTTGCAGGGACTGTTCATGATAACCTTGCCTATGGACGTCCTTCGGCCAGCCGGGAGGAAATCATTGCAGCCGCAAAGGCCGTGCATGCGCACGGATTTATCAAACGTCTGCCGGAGGGATATGACACCGTGATTTCGGAGGACGGCGGAAGCCTGTCACAGGGACAGAAGCAGCTGCTGACCATAGCCCGCGCTCTGGTTACCGATCCTCCGATGCTGATCCTCGATGAAGCAACCAGCTCCGTCGATACGGTCACCGAACTTCGTATTCAGGAAGCGTTTACACTTCTTATGAAGGACAGGACAAGCTTTGTCATTGCCCATCGCCTGTCAACCATAAAGGAAGCGGATTTGATTCTTGTCATGAAAAACGGTCAGATTATCGAGCAGGGCACTCATACGGAGCTTCTTGCAGCTAAAGGATTCTACTTTGATTTATATAACAGTCAGTTTGCCTCACCTTTCTGAATCTGGTCCCTTATGGCAGGCTTATGCTGTATTCCATTACAATTATTGCGGTCATTATTATTATCATTATCACCAAAAAATGAAAACCCGGACTTGATTCTTATACAAAAAGATGTTGAAATCATAGAACAGGGTGCCTTTCGCCCTTTCTGACGTAAGAGTATGACTGCAGGAGGTTATCAATATGGAAAAAAAGATTGCTGTATTATCAGATGCGACCGGCGCACCGACCACGCTGACGCAGGCAGAAGCGGTCATTGTTTATGCGAGACAGGAAAGCGGCTGGACGCAGGGGATGAATTTTTCCTGTATGGATTTTGCAACGGCTACGCCGCAGGACATCAGAACCCTATGCGAAGCAATCGCTGATGAAATAGGCGAAGTTAAGGTTATTCTTGGTTCCGATATATCAGGGGCTCCATATTCGGCTTTACATCGGGTAGGATTTATTATCTGCGAGTCGGAGGCCGTCAGTGACGAATTTCTCGATGATCTTTTTGAAGAACTTGAAGCAGACGAAGAATAACTGACGGTAAAGACAAAGAAAGCAGACACGCAATGTTCTTTATGCAAATCGGACGCATTTACACAAAAGCGTGAATATTTTTTCTCTTTGCCGCATCCGATTTCTATTTGTTTGGATTGACGTTTATAATAAATGATGAGAACATAGATGTATTTGCAGGATAATCATTGAATGGAGGCTATCTGTCGTATGGAGTGGGGGATTTTGGGTCGTCTCAATAATAAGAAAAGCAAGAATGATCAAGACAATGAATCAGATATAGTGAAAGAGGAAAAACTCGTTGAAATGGCGTTTGCCAGGTATTGGGAGAAGAAGGAACCGTCCGTTTTAACTGAATTTAATCCAGTCATTATACAGGATGATGATTACGTGAATCTGACAAAAGACGCAATCCGCAAGAACGATCTGACTCTGGTTAAAATATATTTTAACCGTGCTTTAACGAAGGGCCGGCCTGATGCAGATTATTTCGAAATCATTGCAGACTTCTATTACTCCCTTCCGGGCTCCGATAAATACGGAAGATTTGGCCCTGAATACCGGACTGCTTTAAATAGGATGATTGAATTCCATGCAGACGACGGAAAATATCTGATGGGGCGCGCTGATTATTTTGCTAAATGTGAGGACTACGACAGCGCAAGAACTGATTATATTGAACTTCTGAATATATATACCAATGATTTATGGATTCCGTATATTATCGCTGTGACTTACCGGCAGCAAAACATGAAAGATGAAGCAAGCGGCTACGTGAAGTACATCAAAAAGAGCTACCCCCAGATCAAATTGAAGCTTGAAGGTCTGCTTCGTTCGGGTGACCGGCGCCCGCAGACCGTGAGTGTTCTGGATTCGAATAATATAATTGATGAACTGGCAAAGAGATTTTAAATTTTGACTTGCGTCCTGTTAACCAAACCTTTATTGCTGCCCTGACAGGGATTAAGTCCGGCGGGAGCGTGTATGGCTGATTTGCTCGCTATGCTTCACATTACTATGTGGCAAGGCGTAATTATTCTTGCTGCGGCTCTACTGATTGGGATCGGGAAAACCGGAATCAGTGCTGCGACGCTTCTGGCGATCCCGCTTTTGGCCACGGAATTTGGAGCCAGGGAATCGACAGGACTTATTCTTGTCATATTCCTCCTCGGAGATGTACTCGCCGTTAAGGCTTACCGCGTATTTGTCAACAAAAAGGAGATTCTGCAGCTGCTGCCCTCCTGCGTTGCGGGTATTATTATCGGTGCATTTCTTGGGAGTATCGTTGATGCGCGGACGTTTAAAATTATCATTGCGTCAATCATCCTTTTTTGCATCATTGCCATGCTGATCCTCGGAAGGAAGGGAACAGATAACAAAATCCCTCATTCCGTGTGGTTTGTTATTCTAATGGGTGTACTGTGCGGATTTGCTTCTATGATAGGAAATGCAGCCGGCCCGATATTTGCTATATATTTACTTGCAATGGGTATGGAGAAAAAATACTATCTGGGAACGACCGCGTGGTTTTTCCTCGCGATCAATCTTATCAAGCTGCCGATTCAAATATTTGCATGGCATAATATTTCAACCGGGACGCTTTGCATGGCGCTTGCAGCCCTGCCGGTCCTTTATCTTGGATCTGTCATCGGCATCAGGATCGTCAAGGTTATGGACGAGAAAACATTCCGGTATGTCATTGTTGTCATGACCGCTGCGGCAGCAGTCAGGCTGCTGTTCTGAATTCTGAAATGTACAGTCTCATCACCGGTGAAGTATGCCGGTAAAGTATGCAGTAATTGGTATCCGATAATTAAGAAGCAGAAAAAGACCTCTGCATCTGTTGCCGATAAGCTGTACTGATTTATATGAGCCAAATTCTACATGGTGAAGGGAAAATATTATGAAAATTATTCATGCAAACGATTATGCCGGCATGTGCCGAAAGGCCGCAAACATCATTTCCGCGCAGATTATCCTGTTTCCAAACAGTGTGATCGGACTGGCAACCGGTTCAACACCGGTAGGTGTCTACCGGCAGCTCATAGAATGGTACAGAAAGGACGACCTTGATTTTTCAACCGTTCATACTGTGAATCTTGACGAATACTGCGGGATCTCTCCTGATCATCCTCAGAGCTACCGGTACTACATGAATCAGAATTTTTTCAAAGATGTGAATATTCCTGCCGGTAATACCAATCTTCCGAATGGGCTGGCGGAGGATTTTGACATGGAATGCACACGGTATGACCACCTGATCAGCGAACTCGGAGGAATTGATCTCCAGCTTCTTGGAATCGGTCATAATGGCCACATCGGGTTTAATGAGCCGAATGAGGCATATGGTAAAATGACCCATAGAATTCAATTGAAGCAGAGTACGGTTGATGCCAATGCACGGTTTTTTGAGGATTCTTCCCAAGTGCCCCGTTATGCACTGACCATGGGAATCAGGGCAATCATGCAGGCCCAAAAAATAGTTATGGTCGCCAACGGAGAAGACAAAGCTGAAATTCTTTACCGCGCAGTATACGGACCGGTTACACCGTCCGTACCAGCGTCCATTATTCAGCTGCATCCGGACGTTACGATTGTCGCCGATACAGCCGCGCTTCGGAAATTCCCGACTGAGACCTGACAGGAGAAGGAGTAGGATATGCTGATTAAGAACGGTACGGTACTGACAGATGTGTGGAACTTTGCACACATGGATATAAGGACGTCCGGCGATATCATTGAGGATATCCGGCATACAGGTACGGCAGATGCCGAAGCCGGGACAGCGCCGTCAGGCAGGAAGGCAAGCCTCCGGACGGCAGACAGGAAAACGGATTTCCAGCGAGAGGATGAGTATGATGCACAGGGACTCTATGTGCTGCCGGGACTTGTCGACATTCATATTCATGCCTGTGCAGGGTATGACTTCTGCGATGCAAGCGAGGCATCCGTTACGGGAATGGCACAGTATCTAATCGGGCAGGGAATCACTTCTTTTGCCGCCGCATCGATGGCGTATGATGAGGCGCGGCTCGAAAAGGTTTTTCAGGTCGCAGGAAAAATGATTCAGGACGGAATTCCCGGCGGTGCACAGCTCCGCGGAATACATATGGAAGGTCCTTTCTTTTCCAGAGAGAAAAAGGGCGCGCAGTCAGAAAAATACATCATTGATCCGGACATCGGATTTTTTGACAGGCTCAATGCGGTCTCCGGAGGGAATATACGGATAGTTGATGTGGCTCCGGAACTTCCCTCTGCAATGAAATTTATCCGGCATGCATCGCGAAGTACAACGGTATCTCTTGCCCATACAATGGCCGATTACCAGATTGCTATGGATGCTTTTGCCAGCGGTGCGACACATGTCACACATCTGTTCAATGCGATGCCTCCGTTTTTGCATCGTGCACCGGGTGTGATAGGTGCTGCCAGTGATGCCGGGGCCGATGTCGAACTCATCTGTGACGGCATCCATCTTCATCCCTCCGTTATCCGTGCCGTATTCAAATGGTTTGGCGCTGACAAAATAGTGCTGATCAGCGATGCCATGATGGCATGCGGTCTGCCGGACGGAAAGTATGAACTCGGCGGGCAGGAAGTACTTGTCACGGCCGGTAAGGCAGCTCTTCTCGACGGGACGATAGCGGGTTCGGCTTCGAATTTATTCTCCTGCATGAAAAACGCCGTGGAGTATGGCATTTCACTTGAGAATGCAGCCCGTGCAGCTTCTTTCAATGCGGCAAAAAGTGCCGGTATTGATCATACTGTAGGCAGCATCACAGTCGGGAAAAGAGCGGATTTTATTCTTCTCGATCAGGATCTCTCTCTGGCCGGTGTTATCTGCGGCGGTCAGATCTGTAATTGACCGGATTATTTTGAAATATAGTCAGAAGGAGCAGGGTATGGGTAAAACGGACTTCTTTGATAAAACAAAAGGCGGACTGATTGTATCCTGTCAGGCGCTCGAAAATGAGCCCCTTCATGGACCGCAGATCATGGCCAAAATGGCCGCGGCCGGACGGCAGGCCGGTTGCGGAAATTTTCGCGATAATCCGCCGCCGGTATCCGGATCAGCTCTTTATGGCGGACTGTGCGGAATTTGAAGACTGTATACATGCCAGGGAGATTGGGTTCGACATCATTGCAACAACAATGCGCGGGTATACGCCCCGGACTGCGGGTGTGACACTTCCGGATTTCGATCTTCTGACAAGACTCGGATCTGTATATAATAGTCAAGATTTCATGATACTTATATTATTTTACTTCTTCATGTTGACATGCCACATTAAACAAACGAAGATGTAGAGGAAATCCCTGCATTTGCTTTTTTGTATAAAAAATTCACTGATTTGTTGCAGAGCTTTGGATGCAGCCGGCTATTTGCGGAGAAGAAAATAAAAGCGAAGGAAGGAAAACAAGCGGATGAACATGTGGGAAATTCTCGAAATTGAAAAAACGAAAAATAGTGCTTCGATTAAGAGTGCGTATACGAAGAAGCGGGGCGTCGTAGCCGCCCAGGATGCGAAAATGCTGTCAACAGCCTATGAGTTTGCGTTGCGCCATGCCAAAATCATCGGCAGTGCAGAATCATGGAAGGAAGAACTTCTTCTGGAACTGGCGTTTATCCGTTACTGGAAGAACCACGATGCATCGACTTCGCAGGATTTGAAAAATGAGGCGGCGAACATTGGTGATGCGGTGGATACAGGCAGCATTTCCAGCGATCCGACGCAGAAATCCCCCGTTTATGAAGAATTTTATATGCAGATGAGGAAAATTTACGATAATTTTTTTGTCAGAAGAGAGCTGATCAACTGGCAGGATCTTGTTTCGCAAAGTGCTTTCCGCGACTCAAACAAAGCGGCGGTCGAGCCGGCGGTCCAGGACTTTTTGCTGGTCCATAGGAATCTTCCCTCCGCGGTCTGGACACTATTTGAAAGTGAGCATCACTGGAATGATAAAATTGACAAATTGATTGTATCCAATCCCGAATTTGCACGGTGCCTTCTTATCGAGACATGCCCGCGCTGGCCGCTTGACTACTCATTTGTCAAACGCGAGAATGTATTTGATTATGAGAAATACATTTCCTGCCGCGGACTGACACGGGAGGCCGCCCTTGAGAATTCAGTGGAACAGGTGAGAGCTAATTTTGACAATGCAATTGATATATATACGAACGATCCGAATCTCTATGAAGCGGTAGCGGATTTCTATTCAAGCCAGCCTCCGTTCAATAAGTACGGGGAATTCGGCCCTGAATTCCTGCACGCACTCAACAAGCTGATCAAGCTTCATTTTAACGACAGCAAGTACATTCGTGAACGTGCGGAATATTATAAAAGATGTGAATACTTTGAGGAAGCCAGGGATGATTATGAGACCGCGATGAAGCTCAATCCCGAAGAACTGCGGCTTCCGTATGAGATCGCAGATACATTCTACCTGCAGAACCTGATGGGAAGCGCCAAACCCTATCTCAAATACATTAAAAAGATCTATCAGAAAACACAGTCTGCCCTTGAAAAGCAAATGAGCACAACACAGGACCGCGAAAGAATTTCGGCGATTATCGATTCGAATGATGCGGTTATCGGTGAGGTGTTTGATAAACTTAAGTAGTGCCATAATAAACCGGGAATTTTAGGGCGGGAATTTTAGAAAAGTCCCCGGATTTCACGCATTTTTGTTTTGGCCAGATCAAATCCGTGCTGATAATTTGCACGGATTTGAGTAAGGTCTTTTTCCATGCTGTCAAGCTTGTAGGTTGGACGGATAATTATAGCTTTTCCCTTCGCTTCCAGCTGCTCGCAGAAATCCTCCGTCTCATTATAATGTATGTGCCTTGTCCTTAAGACGTCGACGAGATTCGGGTACTTAGGGCCGAGGAATCGAATCGCGATGTCATATTCGCGCGGATATTCCTTGCGGAAACCGGCAGGCTGCGTAAGGACAATGAGGTTCATTTCATTGCCGTCTGCAATTGATTTGCGGACAGGGATGGAGTCGGAGAGGCCTCCGTCATAATACTCTTCCCCTTTCCACTTTATTGCTGGAAAGGCAAGCGGAAGTGCACAGGTAGCCCGGAGGATCCGGCAGGAGGGATCCATCTCCTGACAGTCCAGATATTCCGCCTCTCCGGTGCGGGCATTGGTTACGCCGGCATATGCGGTGCCTTTATAGGCACGGAATGTATCCCAGTCGAAAGGGACCAGGTGATTGGGAATTTCGTCGAATACGAAATCCAGTCCGAAGAGACTCTTGCATCGCAGGAAATTCCTCCTGCTGATATAGCGGCTGTCATTCCGGTATTTCAGCAGTACATCAAGATTTCGCCCGGGCTGACGGGACAGATAAGAAATGCCGTTACTGATTCCTGCAGATACACCAATGCAATAGGGAAACATGATATTTTCCTCGAGAAGGGCATCCATAACGCCGGCGCTGAAGATGCCTCGAAATGATCCGCCTTCCAATACAAGTCCGGGCATATGCGTTCTCCCTTATGTGATCCGGAGTGGATGTAGTTATTGACAGCAAATATATGAGCTATATGCAATATACCATGAAAACAAGGCTTTGGGCAGTTTTTCCCGGCCCTGTATACCGGCGGGAGGGTGCCTGGATGCATGCGTTTCATCTGTAATCCGCTTTGTCAATTGCCCTCAAAGAAAAATTTACGGTAAAATCATTGACATTCCCGAACTTTACCCGTACTATCCACTCTGTATATTTATCATTTATTTAAAGAAAGGTTGTGATGTTAGGGTTGGAGAAAAAGCTGACATTATACGGCTTTAACAACCTCACAAAAACACTTAGCTTCAACATCTACGATGTTTGCTATGCAAAAAGTGAGAGAGAACAAA
>Ga0209429_10000548_pt1 | contig 24847 bp, 18 predicted proteins | sample BarGraNGADG00212_3_FD_184493 | JGI IMG/M metagenome (GOLD analysis project Ga0209429, IMG submission 184493) | Arctic peat soil microbial communities from Barrow, Alaska - Barrow Graham LP Ref core NGADG0004-212 (SPAdes) (version 2) | ecosystem: Environmental > Terrestrial > Soil > Wetlands >...
GATCTGCAATCTCGGTTCTGACCCGGAGAGTCTTGTTGTCCAGACAGGGCATGCCCTGAATGATCTTGTTACGGCAGCCGCGGTGATTTTTATCTCCCCGACCGTGCTTGGAGGGCCTCACCCTGCCGTTGCCTACTGTTCAATCGTAGTGAATGCACTCCGTCCCGGTATGCGTTTTATCGGCCTTGCCGGATCCTACGGATGGGGTACGAAGATAGAAGAAACATTCAATACACTTACCAACGGCCTGAAAAAGGCAGAAAGACTTGAACCCCTCCTGTTTGAAGGACTTCCGACGGAAGAGGAACTGGTTAAAGTTGATGAATATGCTGATCGTCTGGCTGAGAAAATCTTTGCGCTCGGGGACGGTTTACTCTGATTCTGACTGAAGCGAATGCAATAAATTCATGTAAATGCCGGCGGTGGATTCTTTCCATCGCCGGCACATTTTTTGTGCGCTTTCTTCATCGGGGGCGAAAAGTGACAGATCTGCCGTCTGACGTGTGCCGTCTGTCAGAATAAGGCGGACCTGATAGGCGCCATTGGCGTCAGGCAGGTAACTTGCCAGAACACTTGCTTCTTCGTGGGATTCCTGTTTCCATTTGGGTGCGGCTTTTGTCAGGTAAGCGCGGACATGGGGCGGCAGGGTCGGCAGCAGGTGTGCCAGGACAATCTCGCCTTCAGGAGTGATGTCACACAGCTCAAGAGGTCTCCCCGCCGCGTCAACGCGAGCCTCATCTTTCCGGGATGCCTCAATAATAAATCTGTCGCGCTTAAGATCCTCCTTTGCCTGAACAAAGGAAAAGTAATCAAGATACAGTGAATCAACAGCCCAGTTCATGAGGTCTGCGGAGGAAACACTGCTTATCTGATGGAGCATATATAAAAGAATCAGTTTACCGCCGGGAAGATCAATTTCAGGCACGGCAAGGCCTCGCTTTCGGAGAATAGTAGTAACTTAACTGTATTATATCGGATTTGCCTGCAGGATGCTATGAAAGTTCAAAGTATGACATTTTTTGTGAATTTCCACGGTTCTTCTTATTCACACAACCCGTTAGAAAATGCTATACTTACCGCAGACGCATCGCTTTTCTGCCGGACATGGATATGGTCAAGCGCAGATGATATAATCTGGCCTGCGTAAATATTGATATTTAGGAGTTTGCAATGATTACACTTGATACCACCAATGTACTTACCTTTATTGATGAGAATCAAATTGCACAGATGGAACCGCAGGTTAAACTCGCACATGATATGCTTCACAAAAAGAGCGGACCCGGCAATGCATTTCTCGGCTGGCTCGATCTGCCTGTCAATTATGACAGGGAAGAATTTGCCCGCATACGTAAAGCAGCAGCAAAGATCAGGAAGGACTCCGATGTTCTTCTTGTCATTGGCATCGGCGGTTCATATCTCGGTGCACGTGCCGCGATTGAGTTTCTTACCCATTCCTTTGCCAATATCGCGTCCAAGAAGGTCAGGAAAGCTCCGCAGGTAATCTTCTGCGGCAACTCACTGAGTGCGACATATCTGTCAGATCTGTTTGATCTGCTCGACGGGAAGGATGTTTCCGTCAATATTATTTCAAAATCCGGTACAACAACGGAGCCGGCGATTGCTTTTCGTATTTTCAGATCCTTTATGGAAAAGAAATATGGTAAAGAAGAAGCCAGGGGCCGCATTTATGCCACGACGGATAAGGCCAGGGGAGCACTTAAGGGTCTTGCCGTTGAAGAGGGCTATGAATCTTTTGCTGTCCCTGATGATGTCGGAGGACGCTTCTCCGTGCTTACGGCAGTCGGACTCCTGCCGATCGCTGTAGCCGGTATTGATATTCGTGAGATCATGAAAGGTGCCAAAGACGCATCCCTTGCCTATAAGAAAGTATCCGTTACCGAAAACCCGTGTTACCGGTATGCAGCTATCCGTAACTGTATGCTGAGAAGCGGATATTCTACAGAAATAATGGTTAACTATGAGCCTTCCCTGCATTTCATGACTGAGTGGTGGAAACAACTTTTCGGTGAGTCTGAAGGCAAAGACGGCCGCGGAATTTTTCCGGCCGGTGTAGACAATACGACGGACCTTCACTCAATGGGACAGTATGTCCAGGATGGGCAGCGTATTCTGTTTGAAACTGTTATGCAGGTCGATACCCCCCGCCGTTCCTTTGAAATCCCGATTGATAAAGATAATCTGGACGGATTGAATTTCCTCTCAGGAATGGATATGAACGAGGTCAACAGAAAAGCTCTCCAGGGAACTGTTCTTGCACATGTCGACGGTAAAGTCCCGAATATGATCCTTCATATTCCCGAGCTTACACCATACTGGTTTGGACAGCTTGTATTCTTTTTTGAGAAGGCGTGCGGAATTTCCGGTTACCTTCTTGCGGTTAATCCATTTAATCAGCCCGGCGTAGAAGCATATAAGAAGAATATGTTTGCACTTCTCGGCAAACCGGGATATGAAAAGGAAAAAGCCATCCTTGAGAAACGTCTTGCCGGCGAGGAATGAAAATATCGTAATCCGGATTTCATGCAGGAAGAGTAACATCGCCAAGGTCACGGTGTGCCTGTGATTCCTGATAGTCCATATGGGCTGCAGGATCGGATGTGCACAGGGATGAAGATGTTCATCTTCCTGCATTTTCATGTAAGCCAAAGGAGGCTGGGACATATGTCGAAAATCAAAATCTGCGGACTGAGCCGTCTGGAGGATGCCCGCATGGTGAATGAAGGACTTCCTGATTTTGCAGGATTCATACTTACTCCTTCCAGACGTCAGGTTACTGTCGTGCAGGCCCTGGCAATTTCCAAAATACTGTCTCCTTCCATCAAGCGTGTTGGGGTTTTTGCAAAAGAGACTCCCGAGGAGATCTCAGAGGCGGCTTCCGTGCTTGAACTTGACGGAATCCAGCTGCACCTTGATACGACACCTGCATTTCTGGATGAACTTAAGACCCTGTTGAGCCGGTATCCTTTGCTGAAGCCTCCGTTTTTGTGGCAGCGGCTGTCCGTACCTTCCTTTGCGGGAAAAGGAGCAGAAACAAATTCCGAAGCCGAAGCGGCTTTTCACGAACGACTGGCTTCTTTTGCAGATTTATCACTTTTTGACGGTCTGCTTCTTGATACATACCACGACGGGCAGGACGGGGGTACGGGAAAGACTTTCCCATGGAAGACAGCCCTTCATTTTATTGAGAGGGAAGACCTTCAGAATACTAATATTATTGTTGCAGGCGGACTCTCCGCGGATAATGTTGCCGATGCAATTTCGGTTTTCGATCCCTATGCGGTCGATGTGTCCAGCGGTGTTGAGACCGATGGTTATAAGGATCGTGATAAGGTATTGCGTTTTATAGAAACAGCAAGAAAGGCATAGGTTCAGTAATGATTGATAAAAAAGATTACTCCCCGGTCAGCATAGAACAAGGTGATCTGCTCGCAGTTGAGAACCCGGCGCGTTATACGGGCGGTGAGTGGGGAAGCATTGTCAAACAGGAGATTATGGATGAAATCCGCCTGACCGGCGAGACAGAGTCTATACGATTTGCCTTCTGTTTCCCGGATATTTATGAGATCGGGATGAGCAATCTTGCGGTACGTATTTTGTATCATGTCCTTAATGAAATTCCGTATGTATGGTGTGAAAGGGCATTTTCACCCTGGAAAGACATGGATCTGCTGCATCGCGAGAAAAAGATCCCTCTTTTTTCCATTGAATCAAAGACTGCACTGCGTGCTTTTGACATACTGGGCTTCACGCTGCAGTATGAAATGTGCTACACCAATGTACTCCAGATGCTCGATCTTTCCGGAATCCCCCTGCGCTCCTGCGACCGCGGTGAAGAAGACCCTGTTATCTGTGCCGGCGGTCCGGTGGTGTATAACATTGAACCGATGACAGACTTTCTGGATCTGATTATGATCGGCGAAGGCGAAGAGATGATTCTTGAGCTCATGGCCGAAATGAAGCACTATAAAGACTCCAAAAAGACAGCAGAACCTATGACAAGGGAACAGTTCCTTCTTCGGGCTGTTCAAATTGAAGGGGTTTATGTTCCGTCTTTCTATGACGTCACATATCACGCGGACGGGACGATTCATGATGTGATTCCCAACAAAAAGGAAGCTCCCGCAAAGATCAGGAAAAGGATCATTCTTGATATGGACCATGTGCCGTATCCTACCGATACGATTGTGCCCAATACCAAAATCATACACGACCGGGCATATCTTGAACTGTTCAGGGGATGTATACGGGGATGCCGGTTCTGTCAGGCCGGATATGTTTACCGGCCTGTACGTGAACGGTCGGCGAAAGTGCTCTGTGAACAGGGAATTAATCTCGAAAGGAACACGGGATATGACGAGATAGGTATGCTGTCTCTTTCGACCAGTGACTACAGGGAGCTCCCTGTCCTTACTGATGACCTTCTTTCGGCTTTTGACGGACATCATACAAGTCTGTCGCTGCCGTCTCTTCGTGTGGATTCGTTTTCACTTGAACTTACGGAAAAAGTATCGAGCACAAGAAAATCCGGACTGACCTTTGCACCGGAAGCAGGCACGCAGAGACTGAGGGACGTCATCAATAAGGGGATTACGGAAGAGAATATCAGGTCTTCCCTGGAGCTTGCCTTTGAAGGCGGCTGGAGCAGTGTTAAGCTGTATTTCATGCTTGGACTTCCTACAGAGACGCTTGACGATGTTTTTGGAATTGCAGATCTTGTCCGCAAAATCGAGAAACTCTATTTTGACATTGGAAAGCGTACCGGACAGAGGATGAGAAAGCTTGAACTGACCGTCTCAACAGCCATGTTTATTCCCAAGCCGTTCACACCTTTCCAGTGGGAGAAACAGGCTACCATGGAAGAGCTGTCACAGAAACAGCAGATCCTGCGTGACAAGCTTAAGAGCAGGAATATCAAATATATCTGGCATGACCTGGATACGTCCCTCTGGGAAGTTGTCATTGCCAGAGGTGACCGCCGACTGGGACCGGTTCTCATGGAAGGCTATCTGGCCGGTAATATTTTTGATGCATGGGATGACTGTTTCTCCCTGGGGAAATGGATGCCGATTCTTGAAAAACACGGACTTTCCTCCGATTTTTTTGCGACGAGGGAGAGGGACCCGCAGGAAGTACTGCCATGGGATCACATTGACTGCGGCGTGAAAAAAGAATTTCTCTTGAAAGAGCGGGATCGCGCCTATGCCGGACAGACGACCCCATCCTGCAGGGAGCACTGTGAAAACTGCGGAGCCGCCAGTTTTGGAGGAGGTGTGTGCTATGAATCAAAATGAACGTGAAAAGGCTATGACATTACAGCTTCATCAGCAGGCATTTATCTGCAGGCTGCGCTTTGCCCGATCAGGGAGTTTGAGTTACGTGGGACATCTGGATCTTATGCGCACTTTTGAACGTTCTCTGCGCCGTGCGGAACTGCCGCTTCTGCATTCGCAGGGTTATAACCCCCGGCCGATGCTTGTTTTTGCACTTCCTCTTGGAGTGGGAATTTCGACGACCGATGATTACCTTGATGTATCATTTGCAGAAGAAGTAGACTGCGGTCATCTTATGGAAGCCCTTGCGCCCAAGCTGCCGGCAGGTCTTTGCGTTCTTGACGCATGGCCGGTCCCTGAGACAAGTACCAGCATAATGGCTCTTGTCAGCGCAGCAAGTTACCGGCTTACAGCTCCCGGCATACAGGCAGCACTCCGCAGGCTTTTCCTTCTTAACGAAGTCATTGTCGAGAAAAAATCCAAGGGTCAGATCCGGTCACTTGATATCCGCCCCCTTATGCTTGCGATAATTGAAGATAATCCCGGCAAAGAAAATGAGTGTACGGTTCTTGTATGTGCCGGGTCCCACGAAAATGTTCGCCCCGACCTGCTTCTAAAGGCTCTGACTGCCTATGCGGATTACCCCCTGAGGGACGGCATGAACTGTGCAATCGAGAGAACCGGACTGTTTGCGGGTGAATATCCTGATTTAAAGCAGTTTAAGGAGATGGACTAAGCATGCTTCGATTATTCGGTGAAATAAAGGAGTCGATTACAGACGGACCGGGGCTGCGGTATGCCATATTTGCCCAGGGGTGCCCGCATTACTGCACTGGATGCCATAATCCGGAGAGTCATTCATTTACCGACGGATATCTTGTGCAGGAAGAGAAAGTGATTGACGAAATACTAAGGAACCCTCTGCTTGACGGAGTTACCTTAAGCGGCGGGGAACCATTCATGCAGGCATCGGAGTTTTCTGTTATCGCTGCTGCTGTAAAGGCGAAGGGGCTGAACGTCATTGTTTTTTCAGGTTATACATTTGAAGAGCTTCTTTCTCTTTCCGAAGAGCGAAAGGGGTACAAATCTCTGCTGGACAATACAGATGTCCTGATCGACGGGCGGTTTGATATCGACAGGAGATCCATGGACCTTCGTTTTCGCGGTTCAACAAATCAACGTGCGATTGATGTCCCGCTTTCCCTGCAAACAGGCAGCATCGTTCTTTTTCCGCTATGAGATATGAATATTTGATTATGTTGTCTTTTTATTAGAAAACCGTTAATATAATACAAGCATCTCTCCGGTTCCGCCGGAAATGTGTTATTGATTTCAAAAGGAGGACGCGTCATGAATACAACGGAGCATGATTTTGCTGACGGCCTTTTGCATATATTTGACAGTGTTCTGATGACTGAGGAAAAAGCCCTTTCCAAGGGTTATTTTGCAGATCTTTCCATTGCAGAACTGCATACAATTGAAGCTATCGGCCCATATGATGCCCGTGCTATGAGTGAGACGGCCATACGTCTGGGTATTACTACAGGAACACTCACGGTAGCCATCGACAGACTTGTCAGAAAAGGTTATGTTGAGCGCAACCGCGATACCAAGGACAGGCGAGTTGTCCGGATTCACCTCACCCGCCGCGGCAAACTGGCATACAGAATGCATTCCAAGTTTCATACTCTTCTGGTCAGAAGAATTATGGAACCCCTGAATCCGGAGAAGCAGGAATTATTGGCGGAAATGGTCGCGAATATTGACCAGTTTATATCAGAACAATACCGTAAATACAGTGATGAGGCAAACTTGAAAACCACGTTAAATGACTCCAGGAGGTCAATTGAAGATGTCTGAGCATGTGTCCGAGAAACAACCGGTTGAATCTGACAAAAAGGGAGATCCTCGAGAACGTTACCCCGAAGAGAATGCGGACGATAAGAAGAAGGACCGAATATACGATGACATAATTACCATGGTGACACGTATGACCAAGCTGTCACCGACGGATCTGGCTCCTGAAACGGATATTTTATATGATATGGGTCTTGATTCGCTTCAGGTGTATGAGCTTGTAGTGGATTTGGAGGATGGTTATGATATTCGTCTTCCGGATGAAGACCTCGAGAAAATTCATACCGTTCAGGATGTTGTAGAACTGGTTTTTAAACTGTCCCGATAAGCAAAAATTGTCGCTTTGCATTCTTAGAGGAAACGTATGCATTATGTTTTTATCATGAATTTTTTTGCCGACAGGAAACGCATATCCGATTCGGAGAAGGCGATCAATGATCTGAAGAAGACCATGAGTGACCGTGTCCATGTCATTGTGACAGAATATCCGGGTCATGCAGGCGTGATTGCGTCAGAATATGCAGACCGTTACGGGGAAGATGCAATTATCTTCGCATGCGGGGGCGACGGTACAGTCCATGAAGTCTCGAATGCTTTGACTTTACGTAAGACTCCGATGGCTGTACTTCCTATGGGAACAGGCAATGACTTTGCCCGCTCCGTCCTTCCCAAAGAATACTATGACAAGCCGCACCTGTTAATTCAACGCATCGAACGTCATGAAATCAGACCGGTCGATGTGATCCGTATCGACAGTTATAATCAAAAGGGTGAGCTGATTCCGGAGATGAGCCAATACAGCATTAATCTTACTTCTTTCGGACTCGATACCGTGGTGCAGGCTACTGCCAAAAATATTATCAAAAAAGCCAGACATACCAAAATCATCCGTAAACATGCGTATACAATAGCTACGGTGCTCAGTATTATCGGCGGATGGAATTTTAAAATGAAATATTCTTTTGTACTTGCTGATTCAAAGGAAACAGTCGAAGGCAATCTTTCCTATATTCTGGTTGCTGTCTGCAACGGACAATATTACGGGAACGGATTTCATCCGGCCCCGCTCGCAAAGATCGACGACGGCATCCTGGACGTGTGCCTCGTTGAGGATCTTCCGCTTCGAAAGGCACTTCCGCTTGTAACACGCTACAAAAAAGGAACGCATGTACCGCATCCGCAGATTCACACGTTCCGGGTAACCAGTGGAGTTATCAGTGCCGGTGAGGGTAATCCGGATCTTCAGGGGAATTATGAGGGTGAGGATTTCCATGGGAATCAAGTGCGGTTTGAAGTCGTACCTGCAGCTGTCCGGTTCGCCTTTTTCTCCATCTGAAGCATCCACTCTGTAACGGCCGCCGTAAGCTGATGTGCGTCTTTGCCGTATTCGGACGGAACGAAAGGCTTGCCGTAATGAACGACGACTTTCTTTCTTCTGTGCGCTGTATGATCCCAGGGCATCGGTTTCTTCATATGCCGGGAAAAAACTGCGTATCCGCCTTCAATATATACAGGAAGAAGCGGAACATTCGCCTTAATAGCCATATAGGCGGCACCATCCTTAAATTCGGCAAGTTTGCCGTCGTGAGAACGGGTTCCTTCAGGATGAACCAGCATGACATGACCGTTTTCAACTTCCTTCTTTGCTTTGATTAATCCACGGACCGGGCTGCCGTAACGATCTACGGCAATTCCCTGACCTACGCGCATAATTAAACGGCCGATAAGACCATGTGATGTCTCAAGATCGGAAGCTGCCAGGCAGCAGAATGTATTGAAATGCTTCCTGGGAAGGAAGTGGGCCAGCCACATTCCGTCAACATATGTCTGGTGATTCGATGCAATAACATAGGGGATGGTTTTGGGAATATTTTCTTTGCCTTCTGACGAAAAATGTAAAAAAATGAAAGTGGCAAGGATACCCGCTTCATAGACTACATTGCCGAGAAACCCACGTTTGACGGGGTATTTATCGGCGTCGTGCGCAGCGGCTGGCGTTGGTTTCAAAACTTCTGCTGATGGACTCACTCTATGTATATCCTCCATAAAAATGATAAAAACATGTACTTAAATATTTCTCGATTTTATTGTACTCTTCATGCTAGACTAGTAAAGAGGGAATGTCAAATCAACTTTCACAAAAATACTTTGATTATCAAAATACATACTATTTTCATGGACGCTTTGTCGTATACGTGATATTATCGAGAAGTGTTTTTGTGTGTCAGCTGCTCATCGTCACTTGTATTATTCTGTTGATTCAGCTGGCTTTCAATAAATCCGCAAAGGGTGTTATCTGGGGAGGATATATATGCAGGTCGTTACGGGCAAAGGAACTCGCGAAGCAGTACATTATGAGAATCTTCGTGATCTGGTGTTAGATACACGTACGAAATATTCTGATAAGGATGCTTTTATTTTTCGGAAAAAACCAAATGTTGCCGAAACGCATAAGACATTTAAAGACTTTGCCGATGATGTCGAATATATAGGCTCAGCTCTTATTGATATGGGCCTGACCGGAGATCATATTTCCGTTGTCGGAGAAAATGCCTATGAATGGGTTGTGTCATACTCCGCCATCGTCGGCGGGGGTGGCATCGGTGTTCCGCTTGACAGGCTCCTTCCGGAGTCGGAAATGATAAACCTTCTTCGCCGTGCCGGGATAAGCGCTGTTTTCTATCATCCCAAACACCATGAAATGATGATGTCCATTGCCCAAAAACAGCAGGAAGAGAATTTAGTGGTGCAGTATTATTTCTGCATGGATCAGGACCTTGTGAAGGGCGGTCTTCCGGACGATGCCCGCTTCATTGATTTTTCGACTCTCAGGCAGCGGGGACAGTCTCTGATGCAGAAAGGAGACAGGCGTTTTCTTGCTGCACCAATCGATACACAGGCCGTCGGAATGATCATTTTCACATCCGGTACAACAGCGACAAGTAAGGGTGTTATGCTTTCGCACAAAAATATCTGTTCAAACGTATATTCGATTTCCACGGCGCTTCACGTAGAAGCCGGAGAACGCGCATTTTCCATTCTTCCTCTTCATCATACCCTGGAAAATACCTGCGATTTTTTCCTGCTGTCACGCGGGTGTACTATCTGCTTTTCAGACGGACTTCGCTATCTGGTCAAAAACATCCAGGAGTGGCATGTTGAAATTGTTCTTTCAGTACCGCTGCTTTTTGAGAATATTCACAGAAAGATCATGGACAGTATTAATGAATCCGGCAGGGGCAATCTGATTTCCTTTGCCATACCGGTAACACGTGTGCTGAAGAGGCTCCGTCTTGATGTAAGACGTGTCGCCTTTGCGCAGATTCTAGGCAAATTCGGCGGTCATCTGCGGCTTGTTGTCATCGGAGGAGCTGCAATTGATAAGTCGATCATCCGGGATTTCAATGATTTTGGTGTCGACTTTCTTATGGGATATGGTCTTACCGAGACGTCACCTGTAATAAGCACGACGACGCCGGAACGCAACGTCTATGGCAGCGTCGGTATTCCTATGAGAGGCATTCAGGCCGCCATTGATACGGATGAACCTAAGCCAGGTGCTGTAGGGGAAATCCTTACCCGGAGCGACAGTGTCATGCTCGGATATTATGATAATCCAGAAGCGACACAGGAGGTCCTCATGACGGACGGCTGGTTCAGGACGGGAGATATGGGGTATCTTGACCGTAACGGAAGCATTCATATTACCGGACGTGTGAAATCCATGATCGTTCTTACCAATGGAAAGAAAGTATTCCCCGAGGAACTGGAATCGCTCATTAATCTGATTCCCGGCGTACGGGAATCCTTTGTGTGGGGTGAGAATTCCGTCAGGGATTCAGTTGTCATCTGTGCGAAAATTCTAATCGACCGCCAGGAGATCGGCAAGCATCTTCCCATTCCTGAAAAAACGCCTGGTGATATATCTCTTAATACATATTTTCATGGTCATCTCAAAGAAATCAATCACGAGATGCCATCCTATAAGGCAGTCCGCTATTTTGTTTTCTCGGAAGGTGAGATGGTGAAGACTACGACACTTAAGATTAAACGTCAGCAGGAACTTGCCGCGAACCACGAAATCCTTACAAGGACCGGGGCCTCAATGAAGTCGGCAAACGGCCAGAATCTGGATACCCTCTAAGGAGGTGCTTTCTTTGGGACTTCGTATATTACACGGTGAACATGCCGGTGACCTTCTGGATGTCTGCCTCGAGGAAATCTGCACGGAAGCGGTTGAATGGCCTCAGAAGCGGGCTTTCCTGATTGTTCCTGAACAGACAAAAGCAGATATGGAGCGGCGGTACCTTGACGTAAGAAGGCGGGTAGACGCGCGTGAAGGCAAGACTTCAGCCTCTTCCTCAAATGCGCTCATGCTCGTTGATGTTGTAAGTTTTCACCGGTTTGCATATAGAATTCTATCTGAGATCGGCGGTTATCCGCAGAATTTCCTGGATGAATCCTCCAAATCAATGCTGATTCACCAGATTCTTAACGATGGAAAAGACGATTTCAAAGTTCTTTCCGCGCTGTGTGACCGGATGGGTTTTGTTCCTGATATAGAAAATGTTTTAGGTGATTTTTCCCGGTATCACGTCACCCCGGAAAGGCTTCATTCCCTGCAGGGGGAGATGCTTGATCCCCAGTTTTCAGATAAAATGTCGGATTTTGCACTTTTGATGGAGCGCCTGTCGGTCAGGCAGGCGCAGCTTGGGCTTTCTGACCAGGGAGAAGAAATGAAGCGGCTCTCGCAGACGCTCGGCGAACTGCTTTCATATAATGAAAATCCCATACCATGGCCGCTTTCGCGCCTTTCCTATATGCGGGATGCCTCCGTATGGATTATGGGTTTCGGACAGACAAGGGATTTCACTCCGCAGGAATGGGATATTCTGGAACTTCTGTACAAACTCTGCGGGAATCTGACGATATCGGTCTGTGCGGACAGAATTCCAAAAGAGAAGAACGAAATATCCGAAGGTTCAGGCGTTTTCTATTTCGGAAGACAGACTTTGTTTCATCTTCTGGAAAGATTCCCGCAGAGAAAACTGTGCGAAATTGCAGGAACACAGTCACAGGAACCCACGCTTTTACACCTTGCGTGTACATTTGCCAAACGATGCAGGGATAAATATGAAGGTGACGCATCCTCTGTCCGGCGCGTCTTTGCTAAAAACGGCATGGATGAGCTCCATTTTGTGGCAGGTGAAATCAAAAAGCTGGTTCTTCTGGAGGGATTCCGCTATAACGATATCAGCGTTGTACTTTGCGACCGTGCAGGGTATGAGTCAAATCTGCATGCAGTATTCCGCGAGTATGGCCTTGACCCTTTTCTCGATAAAAGAAGACCTTTGTCAGGTACGGTCCTGGTACGCTTTGTGCTGTCACTTCTTGATCTCGGTATCGAAGGATGGTCTTTCCGTCCGCTGATGGCGTGTCTCAAATCCGGAATGTGCCATATCCTGGCCGATGATGCGGACCTGCTGGAGAATTATTGCCTTGAACACGGATTGTTCAAGGGATACCGTATCTTTTCGAAGGCATTTTATGAAGAAGAGAAATATCCGGACGGCCCGTATGTCTGGGGAATTGTTGAACGTGTCCTTTTCCCGATCCGTGAGTTTGTTCGGTCCGTCAGTCATGCGAAGTCCTGTGCAGGAAAGGCGACTGCGCTTCTTTTTTTCCTTCAGACATACGGAGGACAGGCAGACGGAAACCTTTCCGGTGTTGCCGGGCAGGTCGCGGCATTGTCAGCGGAGTGGCAGGAGGCCAAAGACCAGGAAGCCGCCCTTGCTCTTGTATCATCATTTAACGAATTGATCAGGCTTCTCAACAAGCTCGAAGGTCCGATAGGGGAGATGGGTATTTCGCTTTTGAATTTCAAGAGTATGCTCTCCGCAGGCATGGACGCCACGCTTTCCGGAGCGATCCCTTCCTATGTAGATCAGCTGCAGATATCCGATACCAGGCGAGGGTACCAGAGATCCTGTAAAGTCATGTTTCTTGTCGGTGCCAAAAGTGATAATTTCCCTTTCAAAACCATAAAGGAAGGGTTCCTGAGGGGATTTGAACGCGAACTGCTCTCACGGACACTCCTCATTTCGTTTCCAAGCCGTGCCAAGGATCAGGTGTATGCGGATACCTTTACTGCGTATGCACTGCTTTCCTGCCCGGCAGAGCGGCTGTATATGACCTGCCCGAGAGCCGTGAACCCTTCTTCGATATTTTCGATGATTCCCGACGTGCTGCCGGGGGCGGTGACAATCGATCGTCCGGACAGCAGCGGGCATGATTCGAGACTGTTTTCGGGAACTGCGATGCAGAGATTTGTGTGGTCGGGGCTATCCGACTCCGCACTTGCCAGCAGCCGCGAAAGCGATCTGGCTCTTCGTCTTGTCCGGGAATTCCCGGAATTGTCCCTGCCGTCCCTGCAGAGCACGCCTTCCTTTGATGTGATGCTGGCTCCTGAAAAGATTGATCTTCGGTATGACTCACTGGTGAAAATGAGTGTCTCCCAGATTGAGAGTTATGCAGCCTGTCCGTTTAAACATTTCAGCCAATATGTCCTGGGTCTGCAGGAAAGAAGAGTTTTCCAGGTAGCTGTCAACGATATCGGTTCCTTCCTGCACAGAATGTTCGAACTGTCCCTGCAGGACTATCATACGCAGGCACAGCAGGCAGATGGTCCTTCCCGGAAGGAAGAGGTGTATCAGAAATTCCTGCATGCGGATTACCGGAAATGGGCTGTCGAACTTTTTGCCGCCGTTTCCCGCGAAAATATGACTCCGATTTCACAGGACACCGGATATCTCGGAAATGCCGGCAATAAGATTATCCGCGTCGCAGAGCATTCCCTGCATGCCATATTCCGTGATATTTCCCCGCAAACTTTTGAACCTGACAAAATGGAGTGGTCCTTCGGTGCCGACAGCCAGGCACAGCTGACACTGCGCCTGCCGTCAGGAAGGACGATTCAATTCCGCGGGGTCATCGACCGGGTTGATCTTGACCATGCCAACCGGACTTTCCGGATCATTGATTATAAGAGCGGCAATAAAAAGGTGGACTATAACCTGCTGTACGGAGGGCTGTCCCTTCAGCTGCCGGCTTATGTATATGCATACAGGAAACAGAACCCGGACTGGGATCCTGCAGATGCAGGATACTTCTATCTGACAGCCCCGATGATAGCCATTACGGATCTGTGCGGAAAACCGGCGGATGATACACTTGCCTCCCGGATCGACAAGGAATACTCTCTGCGCAGTGTGAATCTCCCAAGTATCGATTTGCAGCTTTCCGGAGAATATGCGATCCAAAAAATGTATGATCACTGCCAGTCACTTTTCTCCGGCAATTTTGCAGTAGCACCGCGGGTAACCTCAGCTAAAAATGCAAAGCCTGCCTGTGAGTATTGTAATTTTTCACCGGTGTGCGGGATTGATCCGTCCCGTCCGCCATGTCGGATCCTGCCGCCCCTGCCGGCTGTAATCAAGGAAAACGGCAAAAATGCAGCTGCGAAGGATGCATTCGTGGAGGGAATCCGCGAAATCATGTCGCAGAAAGGGGGGGACCATGAGCATTGAACTGACAAAACAACAAAGACAGGTCGTTGAAGCCGCTCCGGGCAATCTTCTGATCAGCGCCGCTGCCGGGTCCGGAAAAACAAGCGTCATGACCGCAAGGATTACGACACGCATACAGTCCGGGGACCTCGATGTCAGGAACATACTGGTTATGACATTTACGAATGCCGCAGCCGCAAATATGCGCGAGAAAATCGAGAAGGAACTCATGTCGATTGCAGATTCGACACAGGATCCGTCGGTCAAAAGAAGAATTCTTGAGCAGATATCATATCTGCCGCTTTCTCATATTTCTACAATCCATTCGTTCTGCCTTGATGTGATCAGTAATTTTGGTTATGATGCCCGTACAGATGCCGGGGAGATCATAATAGAGCCGGGTTATTCTGTTCTTGATACAGCACGCAAGTCACTTTTATTCCTTGATTCGATTGAAGATGTCTTTTCCTCCCTGTATGAACTTTCCTATGATATAGCCTATGGGCCTGCCGGCAGCGGAGAGACCGGGGAGCCGCAGGATGCCAAAAACAGGCTTGTTCCGTCTGCGCGCAGTAAAGACAGCAGCGAAATTGCACCGTTTTCTATCCCTGCAGGGGATATTACCTTCGGGCAGTGGATTGCGGATTTTGACCGTATGATTTCCTCCCTCGGAAACCCCAGAAGCGATCAGCCGGTAAGGGATCTGATTGGTGAATTTCATTCCTATCTGCGCAGCCTGCCTTTCTATGAGGAATGGATCAGAGAAAAGCTGCTGGAAATGAAGGAAGCTTCAATATCGTTTGAAAAAACCAAAAATGCCCGTACGCTTTTACTGGATTTTTACACGGCGGTCGATCTGGCAATGCCGGGTCTTCCGGAACTCTATAAGCTTCTTCCGGATACAGTATTTGTTAAGACAAAGAAGAAAAATGATGAGTATAAGGCGTATGCAGGTGAACTTCTGGACTTCTTTGGCGAGTTGTTTGCAGTATATTCCAAGGGAAATCTCTCCTGGGATACCTGCGTGCAGTTTGCAGGGCGTGTCCCGGAGGGCAAAATGCCTTCGAGGTCGAAGACAGCAGATCCCGTTACAGCTGAATTTTTCGAACTTTTATCTCCGCTTTTGGAAGTGCTGTATTCATTTACCGGTACATGCAAAAGCTCGGTCATGAATTTGTTCAGGACACCGGCAAGGCATCTTTTTGCACGGACCATGGATGAACTGCAGGAAGAACTTCAATATATGTTCCCGGTTACAGCTCGACTGTTTGAAGTGCTTCTCTTAGTTGACGACAGGTATGCACAGAAAAAACGGGCAGAAAATGCCATAGATTTCTCGGATTATGAGCATCTGGCGTTGCTTTTACTTTCCAAACCGGATGCAAAAAAATACTATTCGGAATTGTTTTCTGAAATATATATTGACGAGTATCAGGACAACAGTAAAATTCAGGATGCCATCGTAGCCTGTTTTTCGAAAGACAACTGTTTTGTTGTCGGTGATGTCAAACAAAGCATATACCGGTTCCGTCATGCCCGCCCCGAGCTGTTTATGGACCGCATGACACGGTACCGGACCACGGATGAAGGGATGCTCCTGGAACTTAACAGCAATTTCCGGAGCCGCCCGGGAATTCTTGCACTCGTCAATGACATTTTCTCGCAGATTCTCTCCGAAGAATCCGGGGAGATTGACTATAATGAAGCACATCAGCTTAATCCGAAACGCGGGGAAGATCTTGAAAACAATATCATCGTTCCGGCCGAGCTCATACTCATTGAGACATCTTCCGCACCCGGCGGTGGCGGCGGTGGCGTATCAGACAATCCTGATGAAGCAGGAAGTCCGGAAGAATCGGGTGAAGTCCTGCAGGATGACCCCAACGATGACTCGCAGGGAGACTCCCGGGATGATGAAGAGGATCCGGCAGAACTTGCCAAGACAGAAAAAGAGGCAATGGCTGTTGTTATTAAGATTCTGGAGCTCAAGGCTTCTGCGAATGCCGCATACGGTGATTTTGCCGTATTGACCCGGACAAACCGGGAGGCGGCGATCATCCGCGACTGGCTTGTTCAAACCGATATTCCTGCGGAGGGACCGTCCGAAGAGGCATTCCTGTCCAATCGGGAACTTCTTCTGATGGAGAACCTGATGCGGCTTTTAGATAATTTCCGTCAGGATATTCCGCTTGCAGCGATCATGCGCACCTCTTTTCCGCGTGCCGGATTCAGTGCGCAGGAAATACTGGATGTGTATCTCTTTGCCCGCGAAAAGCATATTGATTCAGTCTTCTTTCATGAAAAGGTTCTGTATTACCGTGAAAACGGATCTGACATCCGCCTGCGTGATAAGGTACAGGTATTCTGTGACTGGATCGACTCGCTCCGGAGCCGCTCGATGTATCTGCGCGTATCGGAACTGATCGAACAGATTTACGTTGAGACAGGATATCTTGAGCAAGTCATAAGTCTTCCGGATGGCAGCCGCCGTGTGCTGGCCCTTGAGACTTTCCGGGATTGGGCGAATAACTTCGAAAAAGGAAGAAACAACGGTCTTTACCGGTTTGTAAAATACATAGAAGACATACGAAGTCAAAAGCAGAGTCCCGAGGATTTCGAGATTGCAGCATCCGAGAGGGATGTCGTACACTGCATGAGCATACACAAGAGCAAGGGACTTGAGTTTAAATATGTATTTATTACCGGAATACACAGCAGCCTGGCCGGAGGCCGTACAAAGCGCCATGTGCTTATGTCGGAGAAACTGGGGATTGGCATGGACTATATCAGGCCGGATCTCGGGTATTGGTATCCGACACATCAGAAACTTGCATTGGAGACGGAAGAGCAGCGGGCACAGCTTGCAGAGTATATGAGGGTATTTTATGTTGCAATGACACGGGCGGAGGAGCGGCTTTTCATGATCGGATGTATTTCGAGAAACAAAGATACCAGCATAGGAAGAAGTTCGGCTCTGCTGCGCTGCGCCTACAGCGAAAAAGACGAAAAACTTCCGGCATGGCTTGTTTATAAAGCCAAATCATATCTCGATTTCTGCCTTCTCGGACTTGCCAGAAACAGGAATCTTCCTATGCAGCTGCTCCTTTCGGACGGCGAAGAATTCCCTTTGGAGAACGTAATTCCGGAATCTGTTGCCGGGAGACGTACGGAAGCGGTTGGTTTTACACTCCTTGACGAGAGGGAGCTGAGGAAAACGTACATCATTTCTTCTGCCGGGGGAAATGTTCAGGGGAGTAATGAGAATCAGGAAACTGATGCAGCGGAGGCGCTTCCGCCTTTTTCTGAAGAAGAAGCCGGACTTTTCCGGACCCAGATCTCGGGGATATACCCGTTTGAACTCCTGACTACGCTTCCCGCAAAGATGACTGTCAGCGAAATCAAGCGTCAGGTCTCGGATTATAGTGTGAAGGAAGAGGAAGGTGAGGAGGACGGCGTTCTGCTGCCCGCAGTGGCGGAGGCAAGACGGCCGGTCAATCTTGTGCCCCAGTCCATTGAGGCACTTACGGAACGGAAAAAACACAGTATGTCGCCGGCTGAGAAAGGCACGCTGCTTCACAGTGTCTTCCAGTACCTTGATTTTTCATCGATAATGTCAGCGCCGGAGTCGGACAGGGTTGCAAAGGCAATGGGCGATCTGGTTACTCATAAGATGATCAAGCAAGAGATGGCGGCGGAACTTGAAGTGTATTACAGCGCGGTCAATCGTTTTGCATCCTCTGCGCTGTGTGCGCGCATGGTATCCGCAGAACAGAATAAGGGAAGGGGACCGTTCCGGGAAATCCCGTTCTCGATAACCATTCCTGTCGGAAAGACGGATGTATCCCTGGTGCAGGGAATGATTGACTGCTGGTTTATTGAAGAGGGGCGGGCTGTACTGATAGATTATAAATCCGATGCGATTATGGGGACACAAACCGATAAAGCCCGCATCCTCTCTGAAAGATACGCAGTTCAACTGGATTATTATGCAAAAGCTATTGAAGCGGCCAGCGGTCTTAAAGTTCAGGAAAGAATTATATGGCTGATTCCGGACGGGATTTCTTTTTTAATCGAAGCTCCCGGAAAAATTCAGCAAGCTCAGTCCGGCAGGCTTCTTCCATGATACCGCCTGTATATTCGACATGGTGGTTGTGGTCCAGATCGAAAAGGTGGCTTTTGGAAACCACAGCCCCCGCCTTCGGATCCGATGCGCCAAAATAGACATGACGCATACGTGCCTGGATGATTGCACCGGAGCACATATAGCATGGCTCAAGGGTCACATACAGGTCGCAGTCTTCAAGACGCCAGGAACCAAGACTCCTGCAGGCTTTGCGGATTGCGGTCATTTCAGCATGGAGTGTGACATCCTGCCGGGTCTGCCGGAGATTATAGCCTCGTGCTATAATTCTACCGTTGAAGACAATAACACACCCTACCGGAGACTCCTCAAGCTGACGGGCCTTTTGCGCAAGGACCAATGCGGATCTCATATATTTCTCATGTATCTGTGATTCATTCATAAATAAACTATAGCACAAAACCATTTTTTTGAGTGATATTCATTTTCTATTTGCGCTTCCGCCCGCGAACGCTTATAATTAGCCTGCCGTAGTTGTGGACATGTATTTTTTTGCTGCTTCGGATTTTTTATTAAGGATGGTTCAATAATGGCATCTAAACAGGGTATATGTAAGAACTGCGGTTCATTGATAATGTTGAATGATAGAGAAGAGCTTTGTGAATGCCTGTTCTGCGATTGTGTTTTTCCGAGCGCGGAAGCATTGGAGATTGCTAAGAATCCAAGCGCCTATACATTCCCCAAAGAGAAGATGGAGAAGCATGAAGGCGTTAAGAAATATAACGTGACTCCGGTTTACCCGGATCCGATTCCGGCAGCGGTAAAACGGGCCGGCGCGGCTGTTCCGCTCAAGGTAGAGAAAAATCCTTATGAAGTTTCCCCTGATGACATTAAAGCACCGAGAAAGACACTTTTGATGATTCTAGGCGTGACGCTGGGAGTTATTCTGATCGTGTTAGCGATTGCGTTCCCCCTGTACCGTGAAAGAATGGTCCATCGTGATGCAATTGCCTCATCGATCTCTGATGTTTTCAGCGAGTTCAGCGTCAACACAACGAAGACGGATGGTTATTATGTAGGCTTTTCCCTTGTAGGACAGAAAAATGGCGATCTTACCGTTACCACCGATGATGAAGTGACTAACGAAGATGTGCTTCTCACTTTTGAGAAATATGCTGACTTACGGGCTAAGAAATATGGTATTAAAGAGAGTGATTTTGCCGGTTATTACGACGAGGTCACGCTGAAGGTTTATGCTGCAAACGGAAGTTATTCTCTGGATGTCGGCGGGAAGGGAGATATGACGGCAGATCATGTCACCAAGGAATCATAAGCTGCATTCGCATAGGGTCTGGTAAACACTCTTTTAACGCTTGTCCTTTATACGGGGACTTCGCGAGTATTTTGCAGCAAAGAGGCTATGAGGAGGAATTCTATGGCAAATGATTATCGTTCTATTCTACAGGAAATTGAAAGTATTGCGCGTGGAAATAATAACCGCATTACGTATAAAGATGTTATGTCCATTATTGAGTCCAATGATGTTGAGCCGGAGATAGCGGAGAAGATTTTTGATTCGCTTGAGGCAAAAAGTATTGAGATTCTTCCTGAGACAAATGTTGAGGAAGAGAATCTCAATGAAGTTGACTTAAATGCCGGATTCGGTGAAGGTGTAGGACTTGATGACCCGGTCCGCATGTATTTGAAGGAAATCGGTAAAGTTCCGCTTCTTAACGCAGAACAGGAACAGGATCTTGCACAGCGAATGCTGGTAGGGGATCAGGATGCCAAGGATATGCTGATTGAAGCAAACCTTCGTCTGGTCGTCTCAATCGCCAAGCGTTATCTGGGACGCGGTATGCAGTTCCTTGATCTGATCCAGGAAGGCAACCTTGGTCTTATCAAGGCTGTTGATAAATTTGACTACTCAAAGGGCTTTAAGTTCAGTACATATGCAACATGGTGGATACGTCAGGCCATTACGCGCGCTATTGCCGATCAGGCAAGAACGATCCGTATTCCCGTACATATGGTTGAGACCATTAACCGTCTGGTACGTGTGCAGCGTTCTTTGATTCAGGAACTCGGACGTGAGCCCGAGGTTGAAGAAATTGCAAAAGAGATGGGCATGCCGGTTGAAAAGGTAAGAGAGATCCAGAAGATTTCCCAGGAGCCTGTTTCTCTTGAGAAACCAATCGGAGAAGAGGAAGACAGTCATCTTGGCGATTTCATCCCGGATGATGATGCTTTGTCACCAGCTGATCAGGTTGCTTATACTCTTCTTAAAGAACAGCTGCTCGAAGCAATGAGCGGCCTTACACCGAGGGAGGAGAAAGTCCTCCGTCTGCGGTTCGGTCTCGATGACGGAAGACAGCGTACTCTTGAAGAAGTTGGACGCGAGTTCAATGTCACACGTGAACGTATCCGCCAGATTGAGGCAAAAGCCTTGAGAAAACTCAGACATCCCAGCCGCAGCAAGAAACTCAAGGATTATATTGATTAATTTCTTTCATTCAGAAAAATGACTGGTAGGTATAAGCACAACAAAATCTGTAGGCTGTGCCTGCAGATTTTGTTGTATGTGGGACTTTTCGGGGGAGAAGATGAAGAAACTTTCTTTTAGAAAGGGCTTTCTGCCATTTGACGGGCTGGATTTTTCCAAAGGCCGTGCTTTGTCTCAGGAACGTGTCCTGGAGCACTTCAATCCTAAAGAAGTGGTAATACCCATGCATCAATCCATTGGTACCCCGGCGGTTCCGATCGTAAAAGTGGGGACACTTGTATCGATAGGGCAGATGATAGGACGGCCGACGTCACATATCAGCGTACCGGTGCATGCCAGCATTTCCGGAACGGTAACCGCGATTGAGACAATCCGTCTGCCCAATGGAATCGAGAGCCAGGCGGTCCGTATACAAAATGATCTGAAACGTCGTGCTGATGACTCCGTACAGAAAAGACAGTCACCGGAGAATTTGTCTCCAAAAGACCTCCGAAGACTTCTTTTGTTTTCAGGAATTGTCGGCATGGGAGGCGAAGGCTATCCTGCGGCAGCCAAATGCCTGCAGGCCGCCATTGCAGGAGTGGACACATTATATGTCAACGGCCTGCAGAGCGAGCCATATCTTACCTGTGATATTCATTTGATGCGTGAACATGCCGACCGTGTGATTCAGGGTGCAATAGCGCTCGGCAGTGTCTGCAGGGTGCAGAAAATAGTCTTCTGCCTGCAGGATAAATGGAAACAGGAGATCGACACAATGGCAGGTGCGCTTGAAAGATTCAGGCCCTCCTATCCGGATCGGGAATTATCAATGTCCGTCTTCAAGGCGCGATTCCCCCAAGGTTACGATAAACTCCTGATCAAGGCGATTTATCATGTTGAACTGACGCAGGAACAGCGGCCGGAAGAGACGGTGGGGGCGGTGATTTTTAATGTGTCAACCTGCGCGGCCTTCTGGGAAAAAGTCGAAAAGAATCTTCCGTGTACTTCACGTGTGGTTACGGTCTCCGGAGACAAAACAGCACAGCGCAATGTCTTGGTCCCCATCGGTACTTCGGTTGCGGAACTTCTCGACCGCATACCCGGTATAGGGGCATGTAAAAGGATTGTTATCGGCGGAGCGCTGATGGGAGTCGCCATTACAAATCTCGATACGCCGATTCTTAAAACAACACAGGGAATAACACTGATCAAGCAGGATGATCCGCAGAAATCGGCTTGCATTCACTGTGGTTCCTGCGTAGAGGCTTGCCCTGTGGGAATTCTTCCGTATTTATGCAACCGCCTGATTGAAATATCCGACCTGAAAGCCCTTCACTACGAGAGTATTGATAAATGTATCTCATGCGGGGCCTGTTCCTATGCCTGTCCTGCCGGAATAGAGTTATCGGCACATATTGCAAGGGCTGCGCATCAGAAACGCAAAGAGAAAAATATAGATAAAAACATGGAGATAAGTGCGGAGATAAGTGCGGAAAAAAGTACGGAGAAAAGTACGAAAAAAACCACGGAGAAAAAAATAGAAGGGAGCACGATACGATGAAGAAAAGTCCGGCTCCCCATATCCGCAAAGAAATGAATGTTTCTCTGATTTATCTACACGTACTGATTGCGCTGCTTCCCTGTGCGGCAGCTGCTGTTTATTATTACGGAATGCGGGCTTTGCTGCTTCTTACGGTTGGCTGTGCTTCTTATGTCATCTCGGATTACCTGTTTGTCCAGTTTGTTCGGCATGAGCCGTATGTATTGGATATCAGCGGCTTTGTGAGCGGAGCCGTTCTTGTACTTATTCTTCCGCCGACAACTCCGATCCTCTATCTCATTGCAGGTGTATTCTTTGCTTCTGTCGTTGTTAAACAATGTTTCGGCGGTGTTGGCTGCAATATATTCAATCCGGCTCTTGCTGCCAGGGCGTTTCTCTCCATCGCTTTTCCGTCCATTGATGCGGGATATGTGCAGCCGCTCCTTTCCCCCTGGTCACTGGGCACACTTCTTTACGGACCGGCAGATGCTGTAAGTTCAGCTACTCCGTGGATAAGCCGGACGGAGCGTGTTTTTGAGCTTCTTTCCGGAAGATATCCCGGAGCAATCGGGACTACATGTGCAGTTGCCATAATAATCGTCGGTGTCTACCTTGTCGTACATGGAATCCTGCGGCCGCAGGCTCCGCTTTCCTACCTGCTCGTCTTATGTGCCGGATACTGGCTCACAGGCGGAACGCAGGCAACACTTTTCGGAATGTTCTATTGGATTTTTACCGGCGGAATTCTATTTGCTGCTGTTTTTGTAATGGGTGATTATTCGACAACCCCGACAACCAACGACGGCCGCCTGATATTTGGTGCAGGAGCCGCAGTTCTGACCCTTCTGATAAGGAATATGGGGAATCCTTCCTATGCAGTTGGATTTTCCGTGCTTGCCATGAATGCGGCAGTACCCATTCTTGACCTGTATATCCGACCAAGAATCTATAGTATGCCAAGCTGGTTTTCCGGCAAAAAGAAAGCCGCATTAAAATGAATCGGAAAGGAAGAGAAGAGATATGACTCGTGCAACATTCCACAGACTGATTACACAGGCGCTGTCGCTTCTGGGTGCGACACTCGTTGTACTCCTTTTGATGAATCTGGTAACAAACCAGAGAATTGAGTCGGAAAAACAGACTGATTTACAGAAAACACTGGGAGAAGTTCTTACTGCGGATCATTATAGCCAGATTTCCCTTGCTTCCTATCTCGAAGAATATCCTTCAATACAGACTGCATATAAGGCGTATGATACAAAAGGTACAGCACTCGGATATGTTATTGATGTCAAGAGCGAGACTGAGACCGGAGTCATAACAACACGGATGAGCTTCTCTCCGGACGGAAATACACTTATTGCACTTCGCGTGCTGGGCGGTGATGTCCAGAGCGATGATATGCTTGCCGTTCAGTCTCCGGATTTTTACAGTCAGTTTTCAGGTGTCCGCGTACCGGCCGCTTTACTTTCCGATCTTCCGGAGCAGAATGTAACAAGCAAAGAATATCCTGCCATTGCCGGGCTTACTGACGGAATATTCAGGGAACAGCAGCAGGAAGAAGATGAGGCCGGATATAAGGATTTTGTTGAACTTGTGGTGAAGGGCGGACGAATTGTACAGGTTACCTGGGATGCCATACAAACGGACGGGGGCAATAACCGTGCGAAAGCATCCGTTGACGGAGAATTTGTGCTTTCCGACAAAAAAATTATATGGGCAGCACAGGCATATGCAATGCAGAATGAATTGATTGAGGTCCAGGATCCGGCAAAAATCGCAATTAAGTCTGACGGAACGACTGAGGTGGTTACGGATGTGACCGTGTCTGTGAATGCATTTGTGACACTTGCCAACAAGTGTATAGAGGACTCCAAAAACGGACTTACAGCTGTTTCTCTCACTCCAGCCGACGTGACACCTGCTGTAACCGGCACGCAGACCGATGAAAGCTCTGCGGATGCCACTACGGCCGCTTTGCCTACGCAGACAACATCCGGCAGCACGGCGGGTACCGAATCGGAT
>Ga0209429_10000549_pt1 | contig 24835 bp, 34 predicted proteins | sample BarGraNGADG00212_3_FD_184493 | JGI IMG/M metagenome (GOLD analysis project Ga0209429, IMG submission 184493) | Arctic peat soil microbial communities from Barrow, Alaska - Barrow Graham LP Ref core NGADG0004-212 (SPAdes) (version 2) | ecosystem: Environmental > Terrestrial > Soil > Wetlands >...
AGCCGATAGGTAAAATTACGAAGTTGTGGGAAGATGAACGCGGTTTACGGTTTAGAGCGAAACTAAATTTAAAGACGGACTGGGGGCGTAACGCATACGAGGCGTTACTAGCCGACGATGTAAACGCTAACAGTATTGGGTATCAGTTAGTAGCAGGTAAGAACGCGGTCGCAGACGACGGCGTAACCGACTTAAACGCTGTAGAGTTACACGAGATAAGCGTCGTATCCTTCCCGTCTAATGAGGCGGCAACGGTGGACGAGGTTAAATCGGATGCTCTCCGTGTTGAACATTCTGAAGACCCAGATGAAACCAAAGCGGGCCGAATGCTGTCCAACGTTAACGCGCAGGATATAACGGCATTACGCGCTAATTTATCGACGGCTATAGAATACTGCGATGCGGTATTGGGTAGGGCCGTTCCGCCTAAAGAAGAGGCGGCACCGGAAGCAGCGCCCAAAGCGCCGGCGGTTCCGGCAGCGAAACCCGCTAAAAATGTTTACGAAATTAACGAATTATTGATTAAACAATTTGAGCATATTAAGGAGATTATAAAATAATGGTAGAAGAAACCAAGAGCGTAGAGCAATATCTCGAAGATTTAGAAAAGGGTATAGAAACCTTTAACGCTAAATTCGAGCCGATTAACGCTCAATATAAAACTATGCAAGAACGCATAGACGGATTAGAGACGAAACTTAACACGCCAGAGGCAGGTATCGTAGCACCCAACTCCGAGAAGGACATAATCAACGAGTGGGATAAGAAATATGTCCGCTTTATCAAGTCCGGCCAGACATACGACCAGGATTACTATATCGACCAGATGAAGGACTTCGAGCCCGAATACGTTAAGACGATTAGCTCTCTTATGTTGACTACAGGCGGATATTTTATGCCCCCTACACGGTCAGCGAAGATTATCGAGGCAATATTAGCGCTTAGTCCGTTCAGACAACTCGCAAGTGTTGAAACCTTGACAGTAGGCGATACCCTCGAGATGATCTCAGAGGTGGGCTCGGTTCTTGCTGCGTGGACGTCAGAAGAAGGCACCAAGACCGAACTCGGTCCGCAGACGTGGAACCTTCAGAAGATACCCACCCACCCGATGTACAGCCTCGTGTTCATCACACGAAAGATGGCACAACAGGCGTCTTTTGACATAGAGGGATGGCACCAGCGAAAGATAGCCGAATATATGGCGTCTCTCGAAGGTACTGCGTTTATGACGGGTACCGGTGTAGGACAACCAGAGGGTTTGGTTACGCGCGGGGCGGTTCACGTCGCGGCCGACACGGCAGCGAGACACGAGCACTCAGGCGGCGCTACATCTATACCAGATCTTGACGGCCTTATCGCCATGCAGGATAAGCTAAACGAAAAGTTCCAGTCGAACGCGTGCTGGTTAATGCACCGCACTACCAAGAGCGTGCTGCGCAGGCTAACCGATGGCATGGGGCGCTATGTGCTCGAAGAGAACGTAACACTGGGTGCACCGGACCGGCTGTTTGGTAAACCCATATATTATATGCCAGATATGGCTACGGTTACAACTCCACCTTCAACATTCACGGCAGCGAACATACCGATTATTTACGGCGATATGCGTGCCGGTTATCAGATAGTTGACGTGCCAGGTATGGTCAGCATCAGGGATGAATACACACACAAGACTAGCAACCTCATAGACCTCTTTGTTGAACGCCTCGGTATCGGCGGGCAGGTAGTTGACGACAACGCGTTTGTTGTAATGAACGTGAGCGCATAATCTAGGAGTCTAGGAGATACAAGATTATGGCACACCAGTTAGTACATTACGACCCCGATCAGATTACGGTGGATTCTGGCGGCACGATAACGGTCGCCAGCGGGGCTACCCTTACTGTCGCGGGCACGTTTGCCTACACCCACGCGGGCGCGATGGAGTTTGACAATGCGGTAAACGTTGTTGGCGCCTTTAGCGTCAATACTTCATCGTTTACCGTTGCGGCGGCGACGGGTAATACCGTTATCGCTGGTTCGCTCACGATAGGGGCAGGCGCAGGCACAATAACCGACGATGTGGCTACCCTTACGTTGACCGAAACTAACCTCGCGTTAGTGGGTGCTACCACAGTTACGGGCGCAACAGGTGTTACAGGCGCGTTCGGCGTTACAGGACTATCAACACTTAACAGTGGCGCTGCTACGCCATCGCTTAAGCTAAACAGCGCGGGCGATAAGTCAGGCGCAGAATACGCAGCAGTTGGTACGCACGTAGGCGACGGCGGAACGTTCGCGTTTGTAGCGGATCAGATGTATGCGCGCGTCTACATAGGCGCTACGGTATACAATATACCGCTATGGGCCGACGCTTAAACGAGTAAGAATATGATAACGAAATCAGACCTGGAGAAACGCGTAATAGAAGTTAGACTGGAGCGCGACGCGGCTGTTATGCAGCTAGGCGCGTATAATGGTGTAATTGGCGAACTCGAAAGGCTGATCTCGTCCTTCGATTCAGATAATAAAAAGGAGAAATAAGAATTATGGCTATGAAAGAACTAGGACACGACATTGGCGTGGCCGTCCCGGTAAGGAGCGTATCGTGCGCTAACGCGGCTGCGTTTAATACCGCGTTTACGACTACAAGTATTGATACGCAGGGCTGCGAATCAGTTATGTTTATACTGAGCTCTGCGGATGATAACTCGACACCGGATTATGTATTTCGGTTAATGGAATCTAACACGTCGGTTACCGACGCGGGTACAAACGTCGCCGCCGCTGATATGATCGTTCACGGTCGTATCGCTGCAACAGGGCTAGTATCTGACGGTGAAATAGCTGCCGGTGTTTTAACCACGACTGCAAACGCAAGCGAAGATGTAGTCTATATATTCGAGTATATCGGCGATATGCGGTGGGTTCGCCTACAGAGCACCGTTGGTACAAAGACTAACCACTTTACTTGCACGGTTATTAAATCGCATTTTAGACGCGGACCAGTAGTAGTGTAATCCTTCGGGGTTACATCCCTTTATTTTTAAGGGAGGTAAAAAAGTATGTCTTTAAAGACAAGCGCAATTAAACGAGGCTCCGCTGTATCGCACCGCTCATCGCTCACGGCGCCCGATTTACTAGGCGCAGTATCCACCGCGCCGACGCTTCCGGTATGCGCCGATAGCGGCGTAACTGAAGGCGCTTTAGGTCACGCACCGACTAACCATTACGCGGCGTATGCGGTTCGTAACGGTAACGGTTTAACGATGGCGTCCGCGATCACCACCATTTCGGTAACTAATACTAATTCGATCAGGGTAACAATACCCGCAGCATTTCGGTTTACTGACTCCGACGTGAGTTATGAAATATTCTTCGCCGCCGCGACGCCGCCTTTACACGTATGTAACTTTACGGCAGCGCAACTAGTGGCAGGCGCAACCGCGCGGTGCTTTGACTTTACAACCGTAGAAACCCCCGTTGTTAGTGGTGCAGGCGGTGCCGCGTGGACGTGCGATATAGGTATAGTTGGTACTGCTGTAGCTACAACGCAACAGCGCTTTGCGCAGAGTAACGCACTTACACTGGGAACGGTAACGCCAGTAAATTGCGCAGGTTATAACAGCGCTGACGTGTTCGTAGATGCTAAGTGTATGGATGTATCTTCTGCTACTGCGCCGTCGTTAGTGCTTATCCCTGTATTCCTTAACGATATACAGGGCGTTAACTATCACGTAGGGGCGCCTATAACCGTATCGATTTCGCAAGCGGTAGGGCAGTCATACAGGCAGCTATTCAACCTAAGCGTTAATAGCGCGTATGTGGCTATCCTCGTTGCGAGTATAGCGAATGTAACCGTTAATAGAATAGATGTAACGCCGACGAGTGTGGTCTGAGCTATGAGCGCTTACAGGCCGATGGCTAGTAAACCGACGGGAATAAAACCACAGATGCGTTCGCAGTTAAACGCGGCGTTTATACCTCGCGTTGATTGTATGTCGTTAAGGTATGTGGGTAGGCAATATCCGGTTAAGTAGGAGATAAAAAGATATGGCAGCATATGGTGTAAAATGGCATAGTGACCAGACATCGCCGACATTAGATCGCTTAGAAAGTAATGTTGGTTTAACCGCCGGCGCTTCTTTTAACGCATTATCTCCGTGGACTATGCGACGGTGTAATTTATGGACTGATGGCACCCCTACCGCATACTATGGTGATAGGTGTTACACAGATACCGACGTTACCAATATGGGTCAATGTATGGTTCAGATACCTAAGTTTTGGTATGCCGTCGACTCGTCACTAGCTAACCACGTTGCATTTTATATCTCTGATACCGCTACCCCCTCACCCGCTATAAGAAATTTGGCCAACACGGCGGATTTAACGTTTGCAGTACATCCCGCGTTCATAGTTGACACCATAGCGCACGATTACGCTTACATAAGTGCGTATGAGGTATATTACGATGGCGTGAGTAAACTACAATCTCGGGGCGGGGTTACGCCAACGACGGCCAGTTCTGCATCTTATACAATTTCACTTATGCGGGCCGCCGCCGGCGCAATTGGTTCCGGCTGGCATCTTTCTACAGTACAGGCGTATTCAGCTTCATTATTGCTCTTTATAGTTGAATACGCGTCGTTAAATGCTCAGGCAGTATTAGGTAATGGAAACGGCGACACGGGCGGCGCTATAATTAACACGGGCACTACAACCGGATACGGAAACGCATCATATGGGGCCACAGCTAGAAACGTAGCAATGAGTTATCGGGGGATTGAGAACCTATGGGGTAATGTTTGGACACTTCTGGACGGCATTAACCTCAAGGCGGATCACATGCCCTGGATGAAGGCGCAATCAAACACGGCGCCTTATGCCTGCGACCAATTCGATGGGGCTGGTGGAACATATAAATATATTGATACTGGCCTCACAATACCCGCCGCAGGGGGGAATTACACAGTACAGTCCGTATTCCTCACAGGGGCCGATTGGGCGTTAATCCCTAATGTTGCGGGTGCAAACACCTCCCAATACTTCTGTGATTCTCTCGTCACGGCAACCGGGAACCGAACCGTATTCCGGGGTGGTTGTTACTCGCAGAGTTATACGATGAATGGGCCGTTTGCATGGCAACCGCAGGCGTCCTCGCTAAACAATAATGCGGCCTATGGGTATAGACTTCAGTATATGCCATAAAATAAAGAGCCAGACAGCATGACCACGACAAAATGGTATTTCTTATCCCCTGATTACCTACATGTACCGTGGCCCCGAATGCCGGATTTAAATTGGCTTAAAGACCGCGGATGGGGTGTAATACTGTTTACCCTTTACGATGATTTACAACCGGGAACCCCCCTCACTTCTAATTTTGATTTAAAGGGGGATATTGCATTACCGCGTTTTTCTGACCTAGAAATCCCGGTAATGTTATGGCTAAATGAGATATTCTACTCGGTGGGCTCCGGTGCTGGTTATGATCCGAACCTCCCAGACTTAGTAACTACAATGGGGTTACCCCCCTCATATTATGCCGATAAGTACGGTGCGTTGTTTACGGCTATTGAAGACAAATGGGGGCCGGATGGCTCAGAAGGCAGTTGTTTGATTGGATACTGGCAGGAATCCTGCTGTGATTCAGCGGCGGAGTGGCTACGAGAACAGACCGATCTCGTAATCCGACAAGGGATATATCATACGATGTGGCAAAACGCAGGGGTAGCAAATACTATGATCGGTAATGGGCATGAAACCCAAGCATCTGCGATTGAGCGGCGCGTGTCCATGGTAGACGCTATAGATATTGAACTGTGGGTCTGTGATGATGTTGTAGTATATGATTTAATTGGTTGCGCTAGTTACATACGCGGGAATTACCCAGCGATGCCTATCGGTATAAATTCTATTTCATTTAATGGACCGACATCCGGGCCGGATGCCGTACCGACTGGCATCGCGAGTATCCAGTGGAATATACATGCCGATGGGGACGGTATGGGGAACTACCCTTTTTCAGTTCAAACGAGGCGGTTTTATCAAGCGACCAAGGCGATTAAGGATCAGCTTGGTGGGTTTGATAGTATCGCCACACAGACGAGCAACGGAGATGAAACCGCGCTGCTTTTTGATTATACTTGGCCGGATTGGACTACAATAACTAATCCAACATGGTGGGATGACCAGGTTGGTCAGTTACAGCTATGGGATAGTATGAACCTAGACTCCGAGGGGACAAAACACATTTATGATTTAACACAAAACGGAATAGAACCATATTACTCCGGCGCATCATACTGTGCTCACAATACAACGAAAACCGATACGTTCACCAATACCGGCAACGAACTAATACTTTTAAAAGATTATAGCGCCGCATCTACGCACGATATAACCGTAACATCGTCACTCGACCCACTAACCAACACACCGTACACCATCGCTTTATCCCCAGATCGCGGCACGATTATAGGCCCGTATCCTCTCGATGATTATGGCGCACTTCCTACTATTGAATATGATAATCCAAACCTTTACGTTTCAATATTAAAGGTGGAGGCGTCGGCGTGACGGCGACGATAACCCCGCAGAATACCGCCCTCGGCACACCTATATACACACCCGTCACCGGCTGCCGAGATGTAATACCATTATGCCCAACTACCTTCTTACATTTCTACAACGACGGCGCCGTCGATGACGTAATAACATTCGTCGCCACGCATCCAGATGAAACCGGCGTCTATAATTGCTTCGTTTCAGTATTACCTGCGGGCGACGAAATGATATTCGGCCCGTTTGATATGGATACTTTCTACCCCGAGATACTACTATACCATTCGCATCCCGGTGACGTGGTTATGGCGGCGCTGTTTATCCCGTATATCTCAGAGGGCTGCGACGCAACGGTATCTACGGTTTATCCAAGTATCGAAACTACTTGCACGTTAGTTAGTACCTGTCCGCAATTACCCGATATAGCAGTAATATGGCCTGTAGAAACAGCGGCGACGGAGATATGGCCAATAGAAACCGCTGTTATAAAGGCGAGTGCGTGCCCGCAACCGCCGGATTCTACGGTAGCGTGGGCAGACCTCGGGCATACAGATTTTACAGTTATATGGTGTGGTTTATAATGGAGCTAGCATGACTTTAGCAGTAACAATCCCGCGCGGCACAACGCACGATATTAAAGTAACGATAACCGCGAAAGACCTAACCGGTGCTGTGGCGGTATGTACCTTCGTAACCGCGCACGGTGTAACAATCATACCGGGCACAAATGGGTTTATAAAACGCTCGAGCGACGGGGGTATATCAGTAACCGGCGGCACTAACAGCCTCGTTAACGTTCACCTATTACCGGCGGATACCAGCGCACTAGCCCTTATGCAATATGTATGGCAATGCCGTATAACATTGGCGGGCGTACAGGAGATAATAGAGGACGGCACGCTCACGTTAACGGCTAATGATACTTACGGGGTGGTTTGAGCTAATGTTAAAGTTAAAGACCGCCCCCGCAGCCGAACCGGTATTAAATACTGATGTACAGGCATACCTCCGACTCGATAGCACGGCGTATAATACCTCACTTACTAACTATGTGACTATGGCGCGTATGCAGGCGGAAGCATACACGCGTCGCGCATTCATAACGCAGACGTGGTATTTAATGCTTGATTCGCGCGAGATTAACGAAGTTATCAGTATACCGCGCCCACCCCTTATTAGCGCCACTATACTAACATACAACGATGCCGGGACGCCCGCAGCGCAGGAAGCAGCGTCTTACACCGGTGATACCTACAGTGAACCCGGGCGCATATACCTAAACCCTGGGTATACCTGGAACTACACGCGCGAGCGTAACGGTATGCTGATAGAATTTATAGCAGGTTACGGTGCGGCAGCAACCGACGTCCCCGCCGATATTAAGATGGCGATAACCGAAGCAGCCGCTTTATATTACAACAGCGGTGAAGTAGGCGAGTTACCAACGAAGGTAAAAGACCGGCTCAAGAGTTACCAGGTGATGTATCTTTGAAGCTTGCCGCGCCAGTACCCTTTAACCAATTCCGTGAAAGGATAACGTTTTACTCCGTAACCGAAACGGTAGATACCTATGGTGGAATAACTACCGCTGAAGTATCATTAGGCAGCGCGTATGCGGCAGTCGAGAAACTATCTGGAAGCGAACAATGGCGCGCGGGCGGGCAGGCAACGGAAGCGGACTGGACTATAACGACGTGGTATCGCTCCGATATAATCGTTACCCCTAAATGTATAATCAAGTTAGGCTCGAGAACGTGGGATATAACCAACGTTATAGACGTGGAAAATAAGCACCAGTATTTAGTTATTGGCTGTAAAGAACGTGAGGGTGCAGTATAATGTTCAACACGGAGAGCATCAAGTGAATATAAACGTAACCCTCGAAGGACAGGCAGAATTTGACGCCAAGATAGCAGCGATTATTACGAAGGCATCGGGTCCAGGGTTACAGGCCGCGTTAATGGAAGGCGGTAAACTGATAGAGACTGCGGCTAAAGGATTCGCCCCCGTTGATACTGGTCGTTTGCGTAGTTCAATAAATACGGAAGCGCAAGGCGAGAATACGGTTATAGTAGCACCACACGTCGATTATGCAATGTATCAAGAGTTCGGCACGAAAAACCAGAGCGGAACCCCCTTTATGAAACCAGGGTTTGAACAATCACGACAACCCGCCATAGATCACATAAAAAGTAAGTTAAAAGCGGAGATGGGTCTTTAATATGGTATTCGCGCGCTCTTCGTCATTACTCCCTATACAATACGCAATAATTACAGCGCTAACCGGCGACGCTGACCTACACGCGCACGTAGAAGATAGAGTATATGATTGGGTCCCCGAGAACCCCACGAAGCCATATATCCAAGTAACCACGCCAACGGAAGTACCGTTCGATTGTTTCGGTTGTAATGATATACAAGCGGGGCAGCGGGTAACGTTCACTATACACCTATGGAGTGCTTATCGAGGTTCTAAAGAAACGAAAGAGATCGCGGCGCATATAAACGACCTATTAGATCACCAGGCGCTAACTGTCAGTGGTTATGATCACATTGTAACTGCGAATACTATGACGACCGATATGAGGGACCCCGATATGATACATTGGCACGGTATTATGTATTTTACATTTTATGTTATGCAGTCCTGATTTAGAAATTATAAAAGAGGCGATTAAAACAAAATGGTAGTAACTACAGCATCTAAAGCGTGTTTAAAGGCGTCCGTTGTAGCGGGTGGCGCTGGTACATATACCGCAATTAACCTGCTGGAATCAATGGACGTAACCGAAACAACAAAGAACGTAGACCTAACGCGTATGGAGGGTATAGCGGCCGCGGACGCGTGGACGAAAACGTCAACGTCGATGTTAAAATCTGCGTCATTTAAAGGTGGTGGATTCTTTGACTATTACGGCGATACGACCGGACAAAAATATGTAATGGATAACGTAAATAATGGCGCCCTCTGTTGGTTGCAATACTTTTACGGCACCGGCACCGATCCAAACTGGGATTATGTAAAAAGTAACGTGATGGTTACGGACTTTACGATCAAGACAAGCACGAAGGATATGATAACTTTTTCGTTTACCGCTGAGAGTACGGGCACGGTAAGCCACGGGCAGGCGGATATCTAAGATATAGAATAAACTAAAGGAGATACTAGAAAAATGGTAGATACTGGGATACAAAGCGCAGCGAATATAGACCTATATTGCGGCGCAGGGGATGTGGCAACGTGCATAGGTAATATTACCTCCGCCGATTTAACGGTAGACGGTAAAAACGTTGACACGACACACTTTAACTGTGCGACACCGCCGACATACACGTCGAGTAAACAAACGATTAAAAGCGCTAAAATGTCGCTTAAAGGCTTTTACACACCCGATGATGCAGGACAACTTATACTTCTTGCAGAGTGGAACGGGGCACTAGGCACGTTACAAGTTAAAATGACCTTTGGGTCTGCGGGCACGTATTATTTCAATGGCCCTATGGCGGTGGATACGGTAGCGGTAAGCGAAAAAGCAAGCGGCGGACTCGTCGAGGTTACTTACTCACTCACAAGTAACGGAATCTGTAAATTTGACGCAGCACTATAAGGGTAGGTGATAACCGATGGTTAATGTAATAACCTCCGGACACCTTGCCGTTCTTTATATCAGCGGTGCGACTACCGCGATGGGTGCGACCGAAGCGACGACACCTAACGCTGGTAAAAACGTTTTCACTATCGACGCTCCGACTAAGCGCGTGTGGGATCCCACCTATGCGTTAACGCCAACGTGGAGCGCCGGACCGACAGGCACGATAACTAAGAACCGATTAACCGGGCAGTTATACTCAACAGCGAATGAAACGACCAATACGGTTACGGTTACGGGTAAATACCTTCCGATGGCCGCTATGTTATATGCTAAAGACTTCTCGATGAGTATAAAGTCGAAGGTCGTAGATACAACGGCGATAAACTGCACAAGTCCTGCGGCGTATGAGACCAAACAACGGGCCCTTTCAGAAGTAACGGGCACGCTAGGGACGTTCTTTACCCCCGATGCGGCGGCTACGTTTGGCACGGCGATAACGGAATACTTTATCAATAGTTTAACAAACGCCACCGTATTCGCTTTAGAGTTGTATGTTTCAGCAAACTACAGCCTGAGAGCGTGGGTTACCGTTGACACGGAAGCGATAAAGGCGAGCATTAATAACGTGCTCGAAGAAACGGTAAGCTTTAGAGGCGTCGTAGACGCAGACGGTAGGGTAATTTCGCAACTTTAAAATTGTAATCTTAGGTTTATAATCATCTATTGTTAGATGGTAGGAAGCGATACGCTTTGGAGAAAAACGGAGATAAGGCTACGAAAGTGGACTCGGCTATGAGTCTACGCGATCGAATATTGAATGCGAAGGATACGCGCGAAGAAATAGTAGACGTCAGCGAATGGGGCTGGGGAAAAGTCCTTGCTAGAAACCTTACGGGGTTAGAGCGTGCGATACTTAGTAAATTAAGCACGTTCAGCGTTAACGGTAAGATGACATCGAAACAAACTGCGGCAGATACGGTAATACTGGGTTCATATGATCCCGCTACTGGGGAAAAGTTATTCACCGAAACCGACAGGAACGCACTATTGACGCATAATAGCGCACCGCTCGATAAGATAGCCGGAGTTATAAACGAACTGTCGGGGTTATCGATTGAGTCCGAGGACGAAGCGGCAAAAAACTAGAGAACGACAATTTCCGCCGTGCGTGTTTCTCGATGGCGCGACATATATTCCATATGCCCGTAAGAGCGATGTTAGAACAAATAGATAGTTATGAACTAACGGAATGGTTTGCGTATCTCGAGATAGAGGCAAAAGAGCAAGAGCGCGAGAATAAGCGCCGGGAAGCGGAGGCGAAAGCTAGTAGTAGCGGAAGCGCGCCGACGTTTTAAATATTATTAAAGCATACCCTCTTAGATACATAGGTAAGGGGGTGTAAAACCAAACATGGATATAAAACGCGAGATACCCTGGTGGGTTCTTATGGCAATAGTATTCGTATTTTGCTATAATACCACATTATAGGGTATTGAGGCTGGATAAAAGGATAGATAATGGCCGTTGATATAGCGGAATTAATGATTAAAATCGGAGGGGATGCTTCCGAGTTAAAGAACGCTGTTAGTGATGCGAAGGGGTCTGTTGAATCATTATCCAGTACACTTGGGTCTGTCGGTAAGGGTCTTACGGTTGGTGTAACTGCCCCGATCGTAGCTATCGGAGCCGCGGCTTTAAAGGCGGCGTCGGATGTTGGTAGCGGATATAGAGAGATACAAAGGCATACGACGGATACTGGCGCTGCCCTTACAGCCCTTAAAGGCGTGTATGACAATGTATTTTCGTCCGTGCCCGTAGGTGCGAAGGAGTTAGGGACGTCGTTAGCTAGCTTAAACACGATGACGGGGTTAACGGGTGCCGGTTTAGAAGAGTTAGAAACTAAATACATAAATTTATCTCGCGTGATGGACGCCCCGCTTATACCAACGATAGAAAGCGCCACTATGGCATTTAAGGCGTTTGGCATCTCCGCTAAAGATCAATCAGGGGAGCTGGATAACCTATATAAAGTAATGCTGGCCACCAATTACGCGCCCGCTGAATTATTAGGTACATTACAGGATGGCGCCCCCGTGTTGCAGGCGTTCGGGCTCAATCTCGATGAGTCGGCAGGCTTTTTAGGGAAATTGCGCGATATGGGACTAGATGCTGCGCCTGTAATAACCGCCATGCGTACCGAGATAGCTAAGGGTGCCACGGAGTATAAACAGGACGTAGCCGCGCTGGAATCAGATACCCTCGCCCTCTCTAAAAATACCGACTCGAAAAAGACGGCCACGCTTTCTGCTCAGGTTTACGCGGATAAACAAAAAATAAATACTGACTTAAACCAAAACTTGGGTGAGTCGTTTACTTCTTTAGTTACCAAGATTAAAAACGCCAAAACCGAGACAGAAGGTATAAACTTAGCTATGCAGGCCTTTGGGACTAAAGGCGGTTTAGCGATGTATAAGGCCATAACCGACGGCTCTATAAGTCTTACTAATTTTAAAGACGTTACTAAAGACGTTAAAACCGATATTAACGGGATGGCTACGAGCACTACCACACTATCCGACTCGATGACGGTGTTAAAGCAGCGTTTAGAACTAGCTATGACCCCCCTCGGGACGGCTATGACTACTGCCGTTAAAAACGCGGAACCGCAGTTCCAAGCACTAACCGGTGTTGTAGAACAAGCAGGTAAGGCATTCGCAGCGTTACCCCCGGATATGCAAACCGATATAGTACTTATCGGTGGTATTGGCGCCGCTATAGGGCCGACGTTGGTAGGGGTCAGCCAGTTTGCATCCGGTATCGCACAGATAGGGGCGGCGGCATCGGGATCGACGGGCGGGATTAAAGGATACGGTCTGGCATTAGGTGAGCTGACGATAGTTTTAACGGCGGCGTTGGTTGCGCAAGAGCTATTAAACACCCAGATGGATATAAGCGCCCATAACGAAGTGTTGAAACAAGCAAACCAAGCGAAAGACACGGTAACGGGCACTAAAGACGACCCGTGGAATTTTGATTTATACGGCGCCCTAGATCAATTCACAGGGGGTGGCGGAAATCAGAAGGGGCCCGTGGTCATCAAGGTAACCGGGGACTTGACGCAATTTAATTCAGCGATGACCACGGCTGTTGCGCAACATCGAGAGGCTCAAATAGTCGCGCAAGCAATAACAGCATCCGCTACCTCAGATTTGGATACAACATCAAGGGTAAACCGTATAGCGGTAATCACCGCGCAGGCTATAACGTCCGTGGCAGAGTCCAACTTAACTGTTACCGAAAAGAAAACCCGCATAGCTGAGATAATAGCGCAAGCGCAGACAAATGTGGCGGGTTCTAACTTAGACGCCACCGCAAAACAACGGTTGGCAACGATACTGGCAGAAGCGCAGACGGCTGCCGCTAACGGAACCTTAGATGCCGCAGCATTGCAGCGAATTGCCATGATACTCGCGCAAGCCGAGACGTCCGGGGCAAATGCGGCACTCAACGCTCTTGTTACACCCCGAACCGCGTATATTAATGTTGTAACCACTGGGGCTAATCAGGGAACATATATCCAAAATACAAGTTCTACACCATATAACGTAGCCGCATACGGATCTGGCGTACCGGGCACTCCGGGTCAAGGGGTTCCCACTATGCAACAAGGCGGCCACGTTACAAGCGGCCCGCAAATGGCACTCATTGGCGAAGCCGGTCCCGAAGCAGTTATCCCGCAAAAATATTGGGGCGGCGTAGCACCGTGGGTATTGGATTCATTACCTAGATATGCAGGCGGTGTAACGACAGGTGGGTTTACCCCCTCTAATTATCAGTATGGTGCGGAAGCAAATACCCCGGGCGCATGGTATAACGAAGGTTCCGGTTCGTGGAAATTTGAAACGCTAGAAGAGCAGCTAACGTGGTTAAAGTATATCGCCGCGCGCGATAACGCGGGTAATGATTTATTACAATTATGGATTAATCAGTCTAAAGGGGTTTACGCACAGCACACTGCGGAACTTGCCGCGCTGAATAATAGAACAAGTACAACCACAACGGATACTAACACCGCCGCTATAGCCTCGTCATGTAACTCTATGGCGGGCTCATGCGCGGCTACGGCTTCGTCTTGCGGTTCAACCGCGTCCTCTTGCGGTTCGGCTGCATCTAGTTGTGCCGCAACCGCGGGCTCTTGTGCGTCAACGGCGGGGTCGGCTTCAGCGTGCGCGCAGGCGGCTAATACAACGGCGGCGGCTACGACGCAGACCGCTACGACAGTTAAGGGTGTGAATTGGACGGCGGAATCGCAGGCAAAATATCCTGCATTATACTCGCAAGGTGTTGGTGCAGGATGGGCTACCGTAGCGACACCGGCGCAAAAGGGGCTTTACGAACGGGCCGCGGAAGCAGGAATAGACCCCGCACGGCAAGCGGTAATGGAGAAGATGAAGGGAACTACACCGAGCACAGTTGCAGCAGCGACTACCGCGACATCGAGAGTACCAGTAGAAGGGTATTCAAACGTTGGCTCTATAATGGGTAAAACTTCTTATGAAGCTGGCCCAGTTGAGGGTAATTGGGCGGCTATGCAAGACCCGGCAAATCCGAACTGTCCATTATGTAAAGTTTACAAAAAGATATCTGACGATGCACGTTCGTACCAAACAATATCAAAGCAGATAGATACTACAAATAAAACCACTAGTACAACTTTAACGGGGATATACCAGACGGCCCTTACGCAACTCGGTTCAACGAAGGGCATTAACGCAACGTTTAACGCCACCGACGCGGCATCATTACAGGGTAACGCCTTCCTAACGTCGCTTGGCGTACACCTGGACGACCGGGGCAATCTTGTCAACGCGCAGGGGGTAGTAATCGGGAATATAAACGATAATATTTCCGCTAACCAGATAGCCGTCGCGGCGCAAATGGCCCAGATACAAGCGGTACAGCAACAGATTACCGCCGCGGCTTCCGCGGGCGCCCAAGCGGTTAACGCTGCCGCTGCTGCTGCCGGCTACGGTGGTGCGGTAGCGGGGGCTACTATAGGTAATGATTTCGGTTCCGCGGCGTGGGCAGCACAGACGCAAGCGTATCAAGCGCAGGGGATACCAGAAGGTCAAGCATGGCAATTAGCAATAAACCCCGCAGCTACTTTCGGCTCAGGATGGGCGGGTCCGACTCCGTTGGCGTCAGGCGGCTACGTTGACCGTCCAACGTTCGCGCACATAGGCGAAGACGAACCGGAATACGTTATCCCGGGTTCTAAGATGAAGGATGTTTTCCGTCCAAAAGGTAATGGTGGCGGTAGCAACCAACCCAAATATCAAATTAATATGAAAGTAGACGGCGCCCTGGATTATAAAGAGATAGCGAAGGAAGTCCAGAAACTGATACGCAAGATGGAATTAATGCACGGCGATTATCTTTTTTAACTAGGTAAGTAATAGATGGCAGAGAAAATATACTGGATGGATAACGACGGCGGCACGATAGACCTTACCGACGGGGTTAAATATGACATACTCGACGGGATCGACGGGCGATGGATGCCACCGTTCGAGATGGTATCCGACGAGGTTTACGCTGTACCTGGTGATTATGTAAGATTGCGCAAGACTAAGACGCGCGAGATAACATTACCTATCATAGTATACGGGACTTCCGCCTCGGACTTTTTAACTAATATACGCATGCTAACTGACGCCTTCGACCCATCGAAAGGCGATGGCGTTATACGCGTAGATACTAACGACTCGCCTAGTAAAACATTCTTATTAACCTGTCACTTTTCGAGCGGCATGTCGTTCCCGGAAACATATGATACCGGTAACTGCACGTTTCGTAAATTCGTCGCAACGCTCCAGTCGCACGATGTATTCTGGTGGAACGCGGTAGAGAACGAAACGCTATGGGCTGGTGATTTAGCATCGCACTTTTACCATACCGTAACTAACTCGGGTGACGTGGATACATACCCTATATGGGATATTAACGGCTCGGCTACAACGGTTACAGCGGTATTAGTCGCCAATTATACCACAGGGAAATGGTTTAATTTTACTAACATGGGAGGGCACCTCATAATCGTATATGACCACATGATAGTCGATACGCGTCCCGGGAAACGCAGCGCCACGATAAACCATACTACAAACGTATTTGACCACATGGATTCGTATTCTACACTCTTCCCCTTAGTTCCAGGGGTAAATAAAATATTTATTGAGACTACCGGTGGCACGCTTGATACCTATGCGAAATGCCGGTGGCGCGATATGTACTACGGGGTCTGATCTATGGGTAACAGGGAACCTGCGCAATACCAATTTTGGAGCCGTCATAGTTTCGCTAAAGATAATTTAATAGATATATGGACGTCGTTTAAGTGTAATAGGATGTGGGGTGACGTATCTACGTGGGAATTAACGCTCCCTACTGACGAATTTATATCTAAATGGTCATGTATCCCCCCGCAGCCCACATCGTTTATTATGAAGTGGGGGGGTATTCGAGTAATCCGTAACGGCGTTATGCTGATAGCTGGCCCTGTAATAAGCGCCCACCGCACAAAGGTGGGTAACGACGACATGATAACACTATCCGGCACATCGGATACGTACTACTTATCTACGCGGCTTATATGGCCATATTATGCTTATTGTTACAAACCCTTTGGCGACCCTGACGGATACGAAAGGCGTTGGACAGATATCAGTGCTGTATTACCTATTTATTGCTCATACGGTACCGGGTGGGCTGGTAACTTAATGAAAGATTATGTTAACCAGAACATAGGGCCTATCGCGTTTAACGTTAACGACGCCACCCATATGGAGGGGCACCCGTATGACCGGCGCATGTCGTGGACGTATGGGGGCGCTCCGTGTTATATAGATATCGAGGGCGATTTTAACGATGGCACTTCCACTACCTATGAGGGTAGGTTCCAAACGGTGTTAGACTGTTGCAAAACACTATCACGCGCGCAAGAAGACCCCGGCAGCGTAGCCGACGAGGTAGATTTCTGGCTGGATAATACCGTAGATGGCGCCCTTACCTTTAGGACAGTTACACCGGTTGATAAATCGGGGGAAACTGTATTTGGGACCAAGTTAGGCAATATTCGTTCGCTTGATTACACCGAGAACAGGCCCGAAGTGAACGCTATGATGGTAGGAGGTCCTGAGAAATTGGCGGGGGGGGTCTACACAGGCGCATCCTCGCGGTTATTCGCTTACACGGGCACTACCTCAAGCGTAGCATCTATGGCCACGTATGGTATGATAGAGGGCTTCTATGATTGGAGTGGTGCCGATAACGATGCCTCCCTATGGCAGATATCTACCGACATGAAAGTCGCGGGACGGGCCGAGGTAGATACGAAGGCTTACGATATAACGGTTAAGATGACGCTCGAAGAGGGGCAGATGTACACTCTTATGGACGATTATGATATTGGTTACATCGTAGACGTTCAAATAGACGATATGGTATATACTGATATTATTCGTGAGATAGAGATAACAGTAGACGCAGGCGGCGGCGAGATATTAAGCCCAACGGTATGTAGTCCACGCAGGTGGAGGCCTAGCCCCCCTTCCACATACGCGGCTTACGACGCGCGACGTAAGGCAATAGATACAGGGAGGTTTAAGTAAACTATGGTAGATATGACGGCGCATAGGTATAATACGCACGTACCACTACGCCCACCGCTTACGTTTGGCGCCAGTTACGATTACACCGCGCCAGGTTCGCCAATACTAACGCGGTTAGGTGACGCGGTGGGGTTAACTGTAGATACCGGCTCACAGCCACACGTTAGCGGGTTTAGTGACTACTACCCATGGAAGGGCATGCGGCGCGTTAATCTGGTTATAGAAAGCGGCGACGTTTACGCTGTTCACGGCGATTTAAACGACGCGGGTGGGACACTATATGAAGATACTACTACGATCTATCAGACGATGGTAGAGATACCTAAGTTTTGGGTTAAATTCGTGCAGACAGGGAATGTGCTAAGTTATTACATCTCACCATACCCCTTAAAAGGATACAGGTTACACCCCGCGTTTACACGCTTCCCGGGAACCCTGGATCATATCTACGTCGGCGCGTTTGAGGCTATCAAGGACGTTACTAACCGCCTGTATAGTAGGGGTGGGGCAACGCCTACCACGACTACTACACGCGCCACGTTTAGGACGGCGGTAGACCTTTCGCGCTCGAGCGACGACCCCGGGTACGGCTGGCAACTTATGGATATTAATACGTGGTCTGCGATTCAGTTACTTTATCTTGTCGAGTATGCCCATATGGATAGTCAGACGCCCTCGGGGAGTACTGCGATAGGCGGACTAGGTGACGGTTTGGTTCACATAGCAGCTAAAACAGATACGGGCTGGACGGGTTCTAGTCATACTGATTTAGGCAACTATAGCGGGCGCGTGGCAGTTTCTGGGGCCGATTATGCCATATCATACCGTGGGATAGAAAACCCCTGGGGGAATACAAATACATGGCTTGAGGGGATAAACGTAGATACTAACCGCTGGCCGTGGGTTTCTCCCTATGATGAGGTATTCTCTGACGATGTACTTGGTACCACTGGGTATAGGCCGGTCTACGGGGCGCTACCGGCTGCGAGCGGATATGTGACGTATCCGGCATTCGCATACGCCTTTAACGAAAGTTGTCAGTTCTTACCCGTAGGAACGGGGGGGGCTGGGGATACATATATGTGCGACTATTACCAGATAGACGCGACTCACGGCTTTGCGGCGGTTAAAGTTCCGAGGGTAGGTGGCGCTTATAACCAGGCTACGCCCGCGCACGCAGGTATATTCTATATGGACGTGGCATTAGAGTTAGCAGAATCTAACGCGAATACGGGCGCCAGGATTCAGTACACACCGTATGATTCTACAGGGATATACAGATATTGGTAACTGAGTTGTCTGAATTGTTTTAGGCGGGAGAGTAAAAGAAAATGAGAATGTGCGAAGTATGCCAGCTAGAAATATCTGATACAGACGGGACCGAGTATAAACTACAGGTTTACCAGAAAAACGAGATGGTATTTAAGCGCGATATGGATATACATAGCGCGTGCTTCCCTAAGTTTAACGCTAATTTAGAAGCGTTTATAGATACACGCGCGTATCGTGCGGAAGTAAAATAAGAATAGGGGGTACTATGTTAATACATATCAAACGTTCGTGGGATGCCGATACCAGGATAGAAAAATACTGCTTTGAGTATACCGATATGACAGAAGCCGAACGGGATAAGATGGCCAATAGTGGCGGCTTCGGGAAATCATAATAAAAAATGAAGCGAGAAATAAAAGAAATAATCGTTATACTGGTTATATTCGGTATAATATTAGCGGGTGTGGCTATCTCGATACCGTTTATTCAACATGATGATGTGTGCGCGAATTGTTCGGTTAATTATACTACGCCTAACGAAGCCCTGGAGAATAATAATACATGAGTGACGAGACGGATGATAATACGTTACCGAGTCACGGCGTTAAGATAGTGAACCGTAATAATCTTAGTTATCGCGTCGCGCAGTTGGAGAAGCAGTTCGCGGAGCGCGATAAGAATACCTGCGCGAAGATAGAGAAATTAGACGAACGGGTGGATACTCAGACGCTACGGACGCAGGAATATTATGCGGTAATAACCCCCGTTGAGATAAAAAGCATATTAGAACTTACACACCGCAACGAGTTGGATATTAAAGCGATATCTGAGCGGTTTAACATCTTCCAACAGGACAGAGTTGCGCGGTTAGAAGTAGCCAACGAGAAAATAGACAAGTTAAAAGACGATATAGTAGACTCCGAGAAGCGCAGTATAGCGTTAGATCATCTGACTAATGAACTAGTAGCTAAAAATAAGATAAAAAACCAGCAATATGTAATAACAGTTATCATGAGTATAATTGCGGCAATTATAATTAGCGGTGTTATCGGTGTTATGAGATTCTAGGGTTCTAGGAGGTGTAATATGCAGTTATCAGCTATGGAAATATGTTTTATATTGTTTGATATTATGTTTTTCGTATTTTTGTTAAACGCAATGGGTGTAATTAAGTAATTAGGTGACTAAAAAATGACAGAAATATTGTATATTATATTTGTACTCGTGATACTATTGGTATTCTTACGAGTGTTAGGTTTGTTATAACGGATGTGGAATAATGGCATTTACACGGGGCTTAGGGTATAAAAAAGATATTCCAGACGCTCGGGATTATAAGATGCGGGTGAGTAGGGCCGAGATAGAAACGCTACCACCTACCGTTATCCTTAATGATAAAACCCCCGTGTTAGACCAGGGCGGCCTAGGGAGTTGCGTCGCTAACGCAGGAGACAACGTGTTTAAGCTACGGGATTATATCGTAACGGGTAATTTCTCCAATGGTTCACGTCTTGCGTTGTATTACTGGGATCGCGAGGTTGATGGGACTATAAACTCAGATGAAGGGTCCTACTTGCGGACGATGGCAAAGGTCCTCGCAGACAAAGGCGTTCCACCGGAGAAGTTGTGGCCTTATATAGAATCCAAATATAAAACACGCCCACCCACGTCAGTAGATACCGAAGCGATTAAGTCGCACGCGGACACGTATTACCGTGTTGACGGGGATACTGCCACTGAAACGCTTACCAATATAAAGGCGGCTATAGCCTCGCAGTATCCGGTAATGCTCGGGTTTACCGTTTATAATAACTTTTTTAATATAGGTGCATCGGGGGATATGCCAACGGGTGCGGGAGGTATAGCCGGCGGTCACGCCGTTACCGTCGTAGGCTACGATGATACACATACAAATCTAGACGGCTCAAAGGGTGCGCTGTTTATTAAAAATAGTTGGGGCGCGGGCTGGGGCGCGAAAGGTTATTTCTGGATGCCCTATAAGGTTGTAATAAAGGCAAGTAACGACGTAGGGGACGCGTGGGAAATAATAGACGAAAGCGATTTTATGAACCCGATACCGGTGGACCCCGATCCCGATCCAATACCCGTTAAAAAGCGATCAATATGTGAGAGGATACATGACTGGTTTTTAAGATTCTTAAGGATTTGGGGGGGGATATAATAAGATATATCCATTTACCTTTCCGAAAGGGCCCCGAGAACCCCTTTAAAACCACGTCAGGCGTGACCATTAATAAACTAGCCCCCCTGACGGTGACGCCCGCGGACTACATGCAACTTAGGGTAGCAAGCGGTATTGATTGGTACAAGGCCGCTGCGTTGACTGCAAGGGCTAAATACCTGATTATGCGCGTTATAGCGGTCATCGGTGCCGCACTCGTCCCGGTATTTGTAAACGCTTTTCCGACACACCAACTGATTACTACAGGGATTAGCCTACTGGTAGTGCTGGCGGTGAGTTTGGAGGGTGTATTCCATTATAAAGAACAGTGGAGAAACTACAGCGCGACAAGTAGCGCGCTCGAGCATGAGTTTTACGCAATGAAAACGGGGACGCCGCCGTATGATACAGTTATCCCAGACCTAAAGTTTAATTTGTTTGCGCAAAGGGTGGAGGAGACTATTAACCAGGAGGTTAGTACAACCCTAAACGTAGTCGCTGGGGGCACCGATACGACGGTACAGACGGTTTAAACATCAAAGGAGGTGTATACAAATTGGCAATACGTTTAAATTTTAGTAGTTCAATCCCCAACTCAGCGCAATGGGTTGCGATAGTGATCTTTGCTATAGGCGCGATTGCGCTTATACCACAATACATAACGCTTGATAGCGTTATGGTTGGTTATCTGGCTTTGGCCGGAGCTTTACTGGCTCTACTGTTGAAGGTGTTTACAACAATGCCGGACGCAGACGCGTAGGGGTAGCCGGTATTATCCGGCGCCTTTTCTCTTTTTTATTACTTTCACACCACGCGCTCTATCGGCTTATAATGTTGTTTTCCGTATATGTATATAATGACTACAGCATTTACTACTAGTTTAGAGCCTAAAATGATCGAGCGTTTATGTTTGTGCGGCTGTGGCAAACCTATACCTAAAGATAGAGCCTCTAATGTTCTTTATCTTAATGAACGACATAGACAACGAGAATCAGAAAGGCGCGAAAAAAAGCGATTAATAGAAAAAGGTATTTGTGTATACTGTAAGGAATCTCCTGCACAAGATGATATGCATTCATGCCGCGCGTGTCGTGAAAAAAAGAGAGAATACCACAAGCAGAACTAGGGCGAGATACGGCATATGCTAATCCGAACGGCGATCATAAACTAGAGAAACGAGTAGACAGCCCTAAATTGCGTAGAGATATGTTTTATTTCTTCAAAAAGAATAATGCGGTTTTTAATGATGAGGCTATAGGGTTATTAGAACTACAGGACGTATCATTACGTGTGCTAATAAGGCAAAAAGAGCGCGAAAGACTAGGATGTATATAAGTAACGCCAGAACGCGCACCGCCTAGCTATTTTTTTACGATTCTGAGAAGTCTTATATATACTAGAGAGGGGTATATACCCAGTGGTTACCAGGGTTACGGGTTTTAAAACCTACCAGGGTGCCTGGAGATAAAAACCCTATGTCTTACTCAGATAATTGTAAAATGATAAAAAGAGGGGACAAGATTTACAGACTGCCTCGAATAAATCTTAGCAAATTATTTCTCTCGAAGCCCAAAATCTGAGTAAGATTATACCAGCCTGCAACTGAACCCACCCTGGGGATTAAATATACACGTTATGGGTTATGGCTTATGGCTTATGGGGGCATACACCATAAGCCCCCAATGCCTGGTTACAATTACAGCATAATACCCGAAAGCCGGCCGGGTATTCGTTTCTCTTTAAGAACTCGTAGATATTAATACCTCGATGCACGGCACCGCCACCGTTAATATGATCTATACACAGAAACTCGAGATGCGCTTCGCCACAACACTCGCAGGTAGGCGGGTTAGCTACTGAGTAATGCGTTAACACGCGGTATCGCAAGCGCCGATAATACCGCCGACCACACGCGCGGCGTTCGTTTATATCTTTATGAGGCAAGCGTGCGTATATGTATCTTTACCTTAAAAGATGTTATGATTTAGTTTCCATATTAGTACAATTAGGGGCTAACGCGGGTCGTGGCGCGTTTCTTTATTGCCGATAATATACCATTTCGGCAATTGGTTATACTGACGTTCAACGTGGAGAGCATTTTACTACATATTGTGAATAATAGGATATTCCAACGTTTTAACGTTCTTACGGCAATAAATATGTAGAAGAAGCATATTTCGAGTTTGTCCGCAGGAGGTTATTTTAGGAATGGTTTTGTCTAAGAGGATAACCCAACATATATAAACATAGAACATATACCGATACAACATGAAAAAATAAATTTAGCGTTTAAGGTACCGATATAGTCTTTTTTTACGCCTCTTTCGGGATCACGGTAAAACGTTAAAACGTTAGAAATATTTATATACTTTCGAACCGTGTTTCTATCGTATGACAAGGATAGAAGATGTCGTCAGGCCGGGCGCTAACATAAAGCGCATCCAGTCACGATTAATGCAGCATGTAAATATCGTGCCAGATCCCGTGAACTGTTGGTTATGGATCAATCCGCATAACGACGACGGGTTATTCTATTTATCCGCGAAAGAGGTAGCTAACCCTCGTGGATTATTAAACCCGAAAGGTAAACACGTTTCTGCGCGACGGCTAAGTTTTTTATTATCTGGTGAAGAAATACCTAAACTATGCCACTTAACATCTACCTGTGGGCGGCCGTGTATTAATCCTGAACATTTAAGGTTATTGGGTAAACGGCATGATCATATCTATGAGGGTGAGATATAAAAATGGTGAAGGGAACTTACTTTATCGCAGACGAACATGGCCGCGTAAAAATAGGGGGCACTGCTACTAACCCGAAAAATCGCATGCGGCAACTTCAAACTGGTAACGGTAGTAAACTTAAGTTGTTATTATTTGTTTCAGGATTAAATGAAGCTAAGACGCAAGAGAAATTTAGACATTTAAACGTATCTGATGTAGGGGAATGGTTTTATCTGAGTGTTGAACTCTTAGAATTTATCAGTTTATTTGATAATGCGATGAATGAATATGATGAAGAAGGTCCCGCCATACCAGACGCCCATTTAAAAGAACTATGGGCGATTCAAGATAAGAAAGCGGAAGAATATACAGCACAGGAAATATATACCATCGTGCGAGAAGTCGAGTTTGAATCAGATTCTAGAGTAGCCCCATTGAGTAAGGTTATCGAACGGGCCGCTAAAGTAGGTTTTGATAAAGATATTGTTGAAGAAAAAATAACTTATTTAGTAAGAGAAGCGCGCATATTTGAGCCGCAAAGGTATACCCAGGAATATCGGGTAACACAGCCTTAAAGAAAAAGAAGGCGAAAAATGACTTGTGAAGAGAAATTAAAAAAGTTACTAGCCGTTCTCGACATTGTGCTACAGGATAATAACATCGGTAAAGATTGGCGAGTTCATCCGTACGCGGTTTTTATGGACGAAGAAGATGCGTATCTAGCGGTAAGGGTGGCGGTTCTCGAAGCGGAAGGTGAAAAATGATAGACATCTTAGCGTTTATATGGTCGATAATATTCGACGACGGTGGCGCTAGCGAAATAATGGTATTAAGCTATATATTGTCAT
>Ga0209429_10000551_pt1 | contig 24754 bp, 25 predicted proteins | sample BarGraNGADG00212_3_FD_184493 | JGI IMG/M metagenome (GOLD analysis project Ga0209429, IMG submission 184493) | Arctic peat soil microbial communities from Barrow, Alaska - Barrow Graham LP Ref core NGADG0004-212 (SPAdes) (version 2) | ecosystem: Environmental > Terrestrial > Soil > Wetlands >...
ATTACAGCAAAACCGCCAGGACCAGGGTTGGGACTGCAGCTGCCGTCAGTATAATAAGTAATCATATCCTTTATTTTACTACACTCTACAAGTGTTACCAAGGTAATTATCAAGAATTATAGCAACAATATATATTAGTCGTGCGGGTCCTGACGCTCGGTCCAACCACAAATCTCATATTGATTTGCGGAATTCTATCTTCTTACCGTCCCCTATCATTACGTTTATACCAACGGCACACTCTACGTGTGACGCATTAGCGTCAGCACGTGGCGTTCGGCTGCTTCGCACAGTCTGTTGGATATAAAGTAATGATATTGGACGTGTTTGGGTAACAATGTGAGATTAATGGCTTGCGGTGATTAAAACTAACACGGAATAGCTTAAGGCAAACAGTAAAGCTGATTTTAGTATTCATCACGGGTGACGTTTGGTGGGGACCCCCTAAAATTGTTTTATTGTAATCAATAAAAAATTCTAGGGGAGACCAAAGTGGCAGGACCCGCACGTTTAAAATGTAGCTCAAAACTTTATAATAATTACCATCCTACCCTCTTGATATTATTAAGCTTAAGCATAATAATAATATTGCAAGGACATTAAGGTCCAGAAAGGATCATTATGGCAAAAGGCCAAGATAAGAAAAAAGCGATTAAAAAACCAAAAGCAGCTAAAAAAGCTAAATAGTTGCACTGTTGTAAAAAATTAAAGAAGCGCTAGATCTAGCGCTTCTTTAATTTCAAGTATTGCCTTCTTAAGGATATTATTAAAATAAAATTTAAACAAATCGCAACTAAAAATATAGGGTATGCAGCAGAAGTTATACGCCAACTATCAATTACCAATAATGTTAATCCAGCACCAATAAATTGCATGACGTAAGTCATTAATGTTTCCTCATCTGGCTTTTTCCAAGAGTGAACTTGTGTTGGTATGCCCCCAATAAAATCAACCAAAATCATGGCAATAACGGCCGTAGTTGGTGAGTTAAAAATAACCCATAAAATAATGCCAATTATAGCTCCAATTAAACATGTTACATCAAGGCGATTAATATTTTTGTCCCCTCCCCTCCAGCCAAAAACAGTGACAGCAAGCGTTCCTAATGCAAAACAAAACATTAATACAGCTGTTGGGTATTGTTGCTCAGAAAATGCTGCCATACACGAAATACCATTTAACATAGTCCAGACAAACCACGTTATAACACGTGGTTTGGTTTTTTTCTTTACTGTATCAATAATATAAGGGACATATCCCAAGATAGTAATTATGCTGCTCAAAATGATAATGAACAATCTTAGGGTCATTATTTATAAATCACTTATTGAAACTAATTTTTGTTCAGTAGTATCGCGATCGCGAATTGTAACTGTATTATTTTCAAGTGAGTCAAAGTCAATTACGACGCAATACGGCGTACCAATTTCGTCTTGACGGCGATATCGTTTACCAATATTACCATTATCGTCCCACATGACGGCTCCGTGTTTTTTCTTGAGTATTGCATAAACTTCACGCGCCTTTGCAACAAGTTCTGGCTTGTTTTTAAGCAGTGGCGACACAGCATATTTAACTGGGGCCAAGTGCTCAGGAAATTTCAAATAAACACGTTTTTCGCCATTAATTTCATCTTCCGTATAGGCCGTAGATAGTACTGCCATTAACGCACGCTCAACACCAAAACTTGGCTCAATAACATGTGGAATAAATTTTTCGTTTGTTCCTTTGACGTTATAGTCCATATTTTTCCCGGCTTCACGTTGAATATTGCTAAGATCAAAATTGGTTCGATAAGCCAAGCCCAATAATTCTTCACGGCCAATTGGAAAGTCAAACTCAAAATCGATTGTTCGTTTACTATAAAAAGCCCTATCAGCTTCGGGAACTTCTAACTCATGGATTGACTCAATCGGCAAACCAATTGCAGCGCACCAATCCCAAACCAGTTTGCGCCACATTTCAAATGACTCTTCCCACTTGGCTGGATCGACGAAATATTCGATTTCCATCTGTTCAAATTCGCGTGATCGAAAAATAAAGTCACGAGGCGAAATTTCATTACGAAAAGCCTTACCTTGCTGAGCTAAACCAAATGGTAAATCTGGATAAAAACTATCTAAAACGTTTTTGTAGTTAGTAAAGATACCTTGGGCTGTTTCTGGACGTAAATAACTAATACTGGCTTCGTTATCAACTGGGCCAACTGACGTCTTAAACATCATATTAAAAGTTCGAACATCAGATAATGGATTACCATTTGGGCTTTTTACATCATTCTCGCGAATTAAATGGGTCATACCACCAAGGTTTAGCCCATTAATTTCAAACCCTGCATCTTTTAACAAATGGTCAGCACGATAGCGTTGTTTTGTAACCGTGTCTTCAACAAGTGGATCGCTAAAAGTATCGACATGACCACTCGCCTTCCAGACACGTTGATTCATCAAAATCGCCGCATCAACACCATACATATCCTCACGATCGGACACAAACATTTTCCACCACAAATTCATAATATTACGCTTTAGCGCCACACCTAATGGACCAAAATCCCAAGTTCCGCTAAGACCACCATAAACATCACTACCTTGGTAAATAAACCCTCGGCGTTTTGCCAAACTAACAATTGCTTCCATCTTCTCGTTCTTGGTATTTTTGTCGTTCATAATTAAGATTTATTATAGCAGTATTTGATTTATTTTGTAAAATATGCTATGGTTGGCATAACTCATATTACCTATAGGAGGTGATCTTGGATGAGCGAACCTAGAAAATTTACCGATGAGACTAAGTTGGAAAGTTTGATTATTTCAAAAAAATATTCAAAGGCAAGAAAACTGGCAAAGGAGATTTCTCAAAAAAAGTCTGCCTTTCATGTTGCAATTTGCAACCATGCTAGTTTTTGGGCAGAGTATGGCTTTGTGGTTAGGAAAACTGGCGTGAATGAAATAATGCTCCTAGAGGGTATTAGAATTCACATGATTAAGTGCGAAGACCACAACAAAGGACTCGATGCGGATTGGATTAGATATGACATTATCGAGTTAATCCGAAATCGTGACTTCAAAAAAGCCGAAATTATGCAAAATCAGCTAAAAGAAATGTGCAGAGGCGATAAAAACCGTCTTGCTGCGGCAAAAACCATCGAAGGCAGGCTTGCTTACGCTAAAAACAAGAGCGACAATACTGCCCTCAGTTTATTCTTGGACGCCGAGGAAATGTGGCGCGAAATCAAAGCTTCACCCACTAACCATCTGCTCATGGAAAACAAATTCCATATGCTAAAGAGCATGGTAGCAAAAAGTGATAGCGGCGGTTATCGTTATCAAATTGCTAGGGAAATTAGAGCGGATGATAAAAATATCGTTACGCGCTTACGTGCCTGGGCAATAATCAATTTTGGTCGGATCGGGAACAATCTAGATGACTTACTAATGCGGTCTATAATCGCATAAGAAACCTCCACTGTCGGGTTACCGGTAGTGGAGTTTTTCATATCGCGGCGTGTTCACGAGCAACCAAAAGACACTCACCCATAATCTTATCAATCCCACCAATTTGTGAAACTATTTTAAGTGGTCTAGTTGCGATTACGCGCAATAATTTAATATGTTCTGATGTCAGTTCACCACCAGAATATTCAACTAATCCCCTTTCGGATGAATCGTAACGATAAATCTTTTCTGATGATAACTTTTCACCCGTAATATCATGCCACAAACTTAGTTCATATCCCATTAAAGCCGCATAGCGTAAATAAAACCAAGTCTGAACAATATCTAGGCGCAACGAAGGCGCATCAAGTCCGGCTAATACATTTGCAAGCACATCATACCACTCTGCTCCATCAACCATTTCACTCGCACCTGACACCAGCTTAATTGCAGTATATGCAAATTGCATCCGATCATAATCTTCCATAATGTGACGATAAAACTGGACCAATCTGGCCGAAGTTAATATACCCAAATCGCCTTTACCTTCGGTAATAACGACGTCGCATATCGCAAATAATTCAATTCCACCTGCCAGGCGGCTTTTTTCACGTCGCACACTTTTTGCCATAACACTTTGCTTGCCATTAGGGGTTAGTAACTGCAAAATCCTATCAGCCTCGCCAAAATTTGTACGCCTTAAAACTATAGCTCTAGTCTGCCGAGTTTTCATAACAAAACGCTTCGAACAGCCGCTACTAAATCATCAGGTTTCATAGTTGTTTTATCTAAAATACGCTTTACTCCATATGATTTTAAATCATCCAAAGAAAGTTCGGCTGCCAAATTTGTACATAATATTATCGGAATTTTTCCAGTGTCACCATAAGATTGAAGCTCATGTAATAAAGCAAATGCCGTACTACCGGTTAATAAAACATCCAAAATAATAACGTCTGGATGAATATCATCAATTGCTTGAATTGCCGCCAAGGCATGTAAAGTTATCGTGGCTTTGTATCCAGATCCTGTTAAAACACGGGCATGTTGTTCAGCCATCCAATTATCATCTTCGACAATTAAAACTGAGGCACCATTCATAATAGGCTTAACTGCCTCGAGGCCTGCAAATCAACATAAAACGTTGCCCCGTCACGATGACGCGTCATACCAACTTGGCCATTCATAGCGTCTGCAAATTGGCCAACTATATAAAGCCCTAGCCCACTACTAAGTGGTCTAGCATGAATTTGTGAAGATGAACTAACTAATTTTCCCGACAAAGAACTTACAGCGTTATTTAACAAAGCTGGTCCATAATCACGTACTCCCAAACGAATAGTTTGACCGGCATTAAAAATATTAATTTGGATTTCAACAGCAGTTTTTTCTTCTGCATAGTGAAGTGCATTGTCGCTAAAATTCATAATAATCCGTCGCAGCAAATCACGATTAGCAACAATCAATGGTGGCTTTCTACGCGAAACTAGCTTTACCTTGCGATCATGCGCCACAAAAAGTGGTGTTAATTCGCGAACAATATCTTCGCAAAGTTGTTGCGGATTAATTGGCTCTAAATTAAATAATGCATCAGATAATCGAATCGACTTCGTTAAATCACTCGTTAAACGAAGCGCGCGCTCACTAGTTAGACTAATTTGTCGTAGCATTCGCTTTTGGTCTTCAGCCGATACATCACCAGACTCCAACATCAAAGATAACTGACGAACTAATACAAGTGGTGACTTAAGTTCATGTGCCGCTACGATAAGAGAAGGTAGGCCATTAACTAATGACCCATTAAAAGATTGCTCGTGCTCCCCTTTTACTGCACTCATATAATACTAATTGTAGCATGACAAGAAGTAGATTATTGGTTAAATCTAATTGTTGAGATCAAAGCGTCAAAATCAGCTTTAAAAGTATTGGCATCAGTTCTAATGGTTAACGTTTTATCGCGAATTTTAAAGATAACTTGTGAACCTCGAATATCTTTTGAAAAACTACCGTCTAGTCTAGCACCGTTAATACCATTGACCGTAACTGTGCTTGATATTAAATCACCCTTTTTGACAAGTGCAGCATATTTTGAAACGACTTGGTCATAATCAGTCTGTTCAATCGTTACACGAAGTGCATATTGCTGAGTTGAACTAACCGATGGTACTGATTTTGGATTAAGATAGGCTTCATAAATGCCACCCGTCGAAGCATCTTTGGCTACGTACGAACTCCAAGTTTTTGGATAATCAAAAGTAACGCGCCCATAATCTTCTGGACCAACAAATTCAAGGTTTGGTTCTTTTTCACGTTCAGCAAACTTTGCTTCGTCAGCATCAGCTTGAGTCTTTTTAGCTGTAGCGACAGCAACATTGATTTTATTATCAACATTTGATTTTTGATCTAGATAACCAACAGAAGCAAAAATAGCTAATGCCAGTAAAATAACAGATATAGCAATTAAAACGACTTTAAATAACAATTGTCCATTTTTTTTAGCTGGACTACTTCCGTATGCATCACCAAACTGTGTCATAGGGTAATTATACTTGTGCTTTATCCGACTGTAAAGGATAAAAAACATACAAGTGATAAGCTCCGACGTCTTTTAGGTGTTCCACCCCGATAAATTCACTACCATAACTAATAGCACGTATTTGATGCCCAACCCTATTAGTTTCTTTTTGTATCTTCTTTATAATACTTTTTATGTCCCTAGTTGCCGAAAAAACATAAATCAAAGTTGTATCATCTGGAATTTTTTCTAGCCAAAAATTAGCTAACCTCACATTAACTAAATCGTATTTACTCGATAAAAATCGAGAAATAAATACCAAGATTGGGTTTATTTCATAGCCAACCGCTCGAGCTCCTAATTTTGCCGCCTCGCGCAATACAACACCATCGCCGCTACCAATATCAACCAGCAAATCACTTGAACTAATTGGGCATAACTCAGTTAGCGCCTGTTTTACATATTCTTTACGGCTTGGCACATATGGTGACCCACTAAAAACAACCAGTCCAAACATTAAGACTACAATAAATGTAATTATCAACAGCCACATTTATCTAATTATCACTATCAAATTTTTGTTTAACAATTTGAATCTCGTTTTTCAGAGATAGCAAATCTTTCTCGATATCAGCCGCTAAATCTTCGGCTTGTTTAAATTTATCCAGCGCGGCTTCGAGTTTGAAGTCATCACCATCAAACCATTCCACCAGCTTAGTTAGTTCAATCGTTTTTTCTTGAATTGTTTTATCTTTTACTGACATTTTTAACCTCTGCTCCTATTATAGCGTTACTTGTTTCAATCTCAATCATTGCACCAATCTTAATATCGCCCCGAATCAATGCATATCCCCTAGCTAAAACTGTTTTGGGATTAAGTTGTGCCAGTACGTTTTTTAGCGAATCGAGTCGCCTAACTTTATCATCAATTGCCATTTCAATCGTTTCAAGCACGGCAGATAAAGTCGCATCAATTGCTTGTTTTTGCTGATTAATGGCCTGCAAAACGCGCGGTAAAAGTGATTTTACTTGAGTATTAACAGCTCTAATTATTTCTGCCCTATCTGGTACCAAAATTTGAGCTGCATTACTTGGCGTTGAAGCCCGAACGTCTGCAGCTAAATCCGCCAAACTTTCATCAACCTCATGTCCGACCCCGACAAGTGTCGGGATACGGCTGCCAGCGATTGCACGCACTAATGGCTCATCATTAAACGCCGACAAGTCATCAGCACTACCGCCACCACGAATAATAACAATTACTTCAGGCAATAATTCCTGCTGGTTAAAATAATTAATAGCCCTAATAATTTGATCAGGCGCAGCTTCACCTTGAACCTGTACGTGTGCAACATCGACTTTGATTCCACCCCACCTGTCACCTAAAATCTTGATAAAATCAGCATACCCAGCCGCTTGCGTACTGCTTATTACCGCAATATGCTCGGGTATTACTGGCAATTGACGTTTACGTTCAGGCGCAAATAAACCTTCGGTTTCAAGTTTTAATTTTAGCAGTTCAAAACTCTTTTTAATTGCCCCTTCCCCACTTGGCCGAACAGATTTAACGGTCAAGCTAAATTTACCCCATTGGGTTAATTTTGGAACAGCTGACACAATTATTTTCATACCATCTTCAATTGGTACGCGCATTTGCCAAACTGTCATAAAACAACCAACACTTCCACCTTTATCCTTAATATCAAAGAAAATAAACTTGCCTTGGTTTACTTTAAACGAAGAAACCTCGCCTTCTATTTCGACGTTTGGATAAGCATACTCAAGGGTTTGGTTAAAAACCGCAATAAAGTCGCTAACGCTAAATATCGGTTGGTTTTGTGACTTTTCCATATTTGTTAATCGTTAATTGATAAAATATGTAACCAAACAAAATTGTAATTGTCAGTAACGTTGCACGCGCTAATAACGTTCCAGCAATTGCAACACTGGCCGAAACTCCGGTAGCAGATGTCAAAAAACCTATCATAACCGCTTCGTATACGCCGGCACCACCAGGAGTTGCAGCAAAAAAGCTAATGATTGACGATAATCCGAAGGCAATGAAAAATGATGCAGGATTAACCCATGAGCCTAATGATAAAAAGACCACCAGCACAAGTAATGCATCTAATATGTTAGCCAATGTTGCCCATAAAAATGGCTGAATAAGTATTTTTTTGTCATTCATAATCTCAACATAGTCTTGATGAATTTCGCCAAAATATTTTTCAACGGTTTTTAATTTTAAAATCTGTTTCTTTTTGCCACGTGTCAAGAATGATGTAGCCTCGTTTATCATATGAGTTACCCAGCCAGACATACGAATAATTCTTTTTCGATTGCCCATAGCGTAAAGCAAAAATAGTACGAGACAAATAGTTGCCGTAACAATTATTGAGCTGAGTACTAGGACAATTCGGTTAGCTTTATTATCAAAAGCCAAAACAATAACAGAAAGAATCAAAACCATTACGAAACTGATAAAAATCAATACAAAACGAATTATTTGCGACATAGTTGATCGGCTAACACTTACTTTATAGTGGTTTAATACCCAGCTTGAGTATGAAAATGCAGCAATACCAGGCACTGGCACAACATGGTTAACAAAGTTTGATTCCAGCGCCAAACGAGTCATTTTTACACGAGAAGTTGTTTTTAAATCGCCTTTTTTCCTTAAATAAGAAGTCATCGTTTCACCGGTCGCAAAATAACTCAGCAGCTGTATTGGGATTATAAGTAAAAATATCCATATATTTACTCCACCCAAAATACCCCAAGCTTGTACTATTTGATCCCTACCAAAAAACACAACTGCGACAAGTAAAACCAGTGTTATTATATTCAACCAAGTACGAAATTTCATAACTATAACAATTATAGCATTCAAAACGCTATCAACCACGTATAATAGGCATATATGTATATAGCAATCCTAGGAAGACAACCCGCACTCGGCATCGCCGAACTCGAAAAAGTATTTGGTGGCAAAGCCGTCACCCCATTATCCGCCCAAGCCGTTCGCATTGATTGCGATAGTTTTGAAGTCCAACGATTTGGTGGAGTACCAAAGGCCGGAAAAATCATTATCGAATTACCACGTAGCGATTGGCATCAAATTAGCCAAAGAATCGTTCAACACTACGCTGATAAGTGGTCGTCATTTGAAGGTAAAATTACCCTTGGTATTAGCACTTATGACCTCAACATTACTGCCCGTGAAGTTCAAAAACCAGGCATAATTTTAAAGCAAAAACTCAAAAAAGCCGGTGTTAGCGTTCGTTTAGTTCCAAATACCGATCCAGCCTTAAATTCTGCAACTAGTCACCATAATAAGCTTGGTTTGTCAGCAAATAAAGTCGAATTAATCATTGCACGTGCTAATAATGGCAGTATTACCGTTGCCGAAAGTACCGGATCGCAAAACATCACCGCCTATGCCAGGCGCGACCAAGAACGACCAAGGCGCGATGCCTTTGTTGGAATGTTACCACCAAAATTAGCTCAAATTATGATAAATTTGGCTATTGGTCAGGTGGCTAATAGAAGTTGGAATATAGAAGGTGGCGAAATTTCAACCGCTAATAGCCAAATTCCAAATTCCAATAGCAAACTTACCATATTAGATCCTTTCTGCGGTACTGGAGTTATTTTGCAAGAAGCCGTATTGATGGGTTACGCCGCCTATGGCACCGACCTATCAGAAAAGATGGTCAGTTACACCCATGACAACTTAAACTGGCTAGAAGACGGCTATCACACTAAATTTGACTACAGATTAAGTGCTGGCGATGCCATGACAATGACATGGCAACAACCAATCGACGTGGTTGTTGGCGAAACCTACCTGGGACAGCCATTTAGCGCTCCCCCATCACCTTCAAAATTAAATGAAGTAAAAGACAACTGTACTCATATCATTACTGAATTTTTAATAAATCTACGTCCACAAATTAAATCAGGCGCTCCAATTTGTATTGCCGTCCCAGCTTGGCGTGATAAGGATGGCGGATTCACTCACCTACCGCTAATTGCTACCATTGCCAGACTTGGTTACAAGCCACATGAATTTATGAATGTGTCCCAAAACGAATTATTATACTACCGCGAAGACCAAGTCGTCGCCCGTGAATTGTTAGTTTTAACTAAAATCTAAATATTAACTCATTTTATTTTGTAGTACATCGCTTTCTTACCGTCCACTCTCATTACATTTATACCAACGGCACACTCTACGGGTGGACGAAGTCCAGCACGTGGCGTTCGGCTGCTTCGCACAGGTCGTTGGTTATAAAGTAATAATATTGGACGTACTTGGGTAAGATTTGAAAGATTTGTGGCTTACGGCAGCTAAAACAGAACCAAAGCAAACTACGATAAACAGAAGAGTAGATTTTAGTAGTCATCACGGGTGGCGTGAGGCGGGGCAACCCCAGTTTTACAAGAAATGGTAATCCATTTTTTAAAACTAGGGGTGGACCGAGCGTCAGGACCCGCAAAGTGCAAGCTATATAGCAGCTAACACTTGACGATATGCCATATCCTTGGTACAATCAATTAGATTTTGTTATAAAAGTTCAAGGAGTTATCCCATGTCACACGTTAAAGCAGGTGGAACATCAAAAAATAACCGCAATAATGCCGGTCAACGACTCGGTGTTAAGCGATTTGGCGGTCAAACAGTTCGCACTGGCGAAGTTTTAGTTCGTCAAACCGGCTCAACCAAACTTTCTGGCCCAGGAACATTTATTAGCCGTGATTATACAATCCACGCTGCTATTGATGGAATTGTTAGCTTTAGTAAAGTTCGCAAAAGCCGTTTTACAGGCAAAACTACCCCACGCACCCAAGTTGCAGTACTTTAATTAGTATCATTCAACCAAAATAAAAAACTGCCATCTCGGCAGTTTTTTATTTACAAATCAAATTTATTATTTAGTCATACCCAAATGGTATTTAACACGATCAATAACGTCGCTAATAACAACCTGTGATTTAACCAAGTAATCATCAACCCCAAGAGATTCGGCACGTTCTTTATCTTTAGGCTGGCTTAAAGCAGTCAACATAATAATACGGACATTCGATGTAGCTGGAGTATTTCGTAAAATATCAAGCACATCAAAACCACTAATCTTTGGCATCATAGCATCAAGCAAAATTAAGTCAGGTTTAAAATCTACAGCAGCAGACAATGCATCTTCGCCATTATTAACTTCGTGAGTATCAAAACCTTCCATTTGCAGACGGGTTTTATAAACACCAGATAATGCAACATCATCTTCGACAAGTAAAATTTTCTTTTTTACGTCCATATTATCCTTATATTACTACACTATGATATAAAAACACAAGCACTAAAAACCTAATAACTTTATTGCTTCGTTTAATTGAGGATCGGTTCCGGCATCAACATCAGCTTGAGTCAAATTTATGACGCTATCTGGAGTAATACCCTCTTTTGAAACGTTTTTACCATTTGGCGTATACCACTTTGCAATTGTAACCTTTAGCTGTGCGCCGCCATCCAGTGTCAAAAGTTGTTGTAAACAACCCTTTCCAAAAGTCTTTGTACCAACTAATTTAGCAGCATTATAATCTTGTAATGCTCCAGCGACCATTTCACTAGCACTAGCACTATTACCATCAACAAGCACAATTGTTGGAATACCATTAAGTGTGGCATTTGCACCAGATTTGACCGTAGATTTAACCTTGTCATTTGATCGCTCGGTGACTACAACCTTATTATTTAGCCACAAACCAGCCACTTCCCTAGCAGCATCAACATAACCACCGCCATTGCCTCGTAAATCCAAAATAACAGCTTTAACATTTTGTTTTTTAAAGTCTTGGGCGGCAAGTTTAGCTAAATTACCAGTCTCTTCATCAAATCGAATAATCGTTAACTTACCAATTCCATCAGTTACGCTACTAATAACGCTTGGATTATTGATTATTGCACGCGTCACGGTGTAGTCTTTAGTCACGTCGCCACGTAATATAGTTAATTTAACAGTAGTACCTTCGTCGCCACGAATTTGACCAACTGCTTTGTCGACAGTCCAACCGCTCGTTGATTCATCGTTAATCTTAACAATTGTATCGTTTGCTATTAATCCTGCTGCTTTTGCAGCATTGTTATCAAGCACGCTCATAATCGTAATCTGACTATTTCGGATACCAACTACAGCACCAATACCACCACCAATTTTTCCAGACAAACTATCATCAAAATTGGTTGTTTCGCTTGGGCTCATATATACCGTATATTCATCGCCAGCAGCAGCCACCAAGCCCTCGTTAGCACCTTGAATTAATTTATTAACATCTAAAGTTCCGTCGTAATTTGCAGCTAATTTATTATAAGTTTGCTGTAATGAACTAAGATTAATTTCACCAGAATGAGCTTTATAACCAAAAACTGGGCCAATAGCCGCTTCAATCTGATAATGATACATACCAGCTGCATAGCCAACTACAGCAGTAAAGGCAACGATAATAAATATTAATGCTGGTGATAAATGCTTTTTTGATCGTTTATGTTTTACCACATGCTCAGGAACTTTAATTTCTACTTCTGTCATTGTATCCCCTATTTTGTACCATTTTTTCTACTAATATAATTATAACGCACCAAGCTTAAGTTAGGCTATAAAAGTTATGGTTTTACTTTTACCATTCATTAAAATATATATAAGCGTCAAAAAATGATGGATCGACGTTATACCATTCAGCATAATCGCCGCCCCAATTTACATTAAAATGACTAATATTAATTGTACCGTCATTATTAACCGACTCAACCCAAGCAACGTGACCGTAATTACCATTTATAACACCAACAGAACCTTTTTTAGGAGTAGACCCGCTAGGTATTCCATAAGTTTGAGTATTAGCAGTATGCCATGTTTTGTAGTATGGGTAGTTGGAATCAACCTGCATGCCATTGCCATCAGCCCAGCCACTAAAGGCCCATTCCCAAGCCATGCCTATACCACCCCAATAGGGCATATTTCCATAAGCCTGATCTACCTTAAAAGCTACATAACTAACACATTCACGGCTATACATACCCCAATCATCAACATAATAGTCCAGGCCTTTATTGAGCCATTTTAGTGGATAACCTCCACGACTACCATCACCGTCTGAAGCTGTATAACTTCCACCGTTGGAGTCGGCGCGTGCAGCGATTGCTGCTGCCTGTTCAATCCTCAATTGATCAACCTTTGCCTTTCTATCGGCTGAAAGTTGCTGATATGCTACTTCCTGTCCTTTAGTTTCGTCAAGAAGTTTTTGTTGTTCAGATTGCTTACTTTCTAAAGCAACCCGCTGAATTTTCTGATCATTTAATACCCTTTCAGCTTCTATTTTTTGAATACTAAGCTGTGCTTTTAAATCCTTAATCTTACTAATAGTTGACGCTAGCTCATCACGTACGGATGTGCGATATTCTTGTTTATCGAGATAATCACCAATATTCTTACTACCAGCAAGCATCTCAAGTGGAGTAATGTTGTCTTCTACATACATATTTGCAATAGTAGTGCCTAAAGCATCTTGATTATTCTTGATTTGCTTATCAGTTTCAATAATTTGCATAACAAGCTGATCATATTTCGCTTGGCTAATATCAATTTGGGCCTGAATAATAGATGCTTGGTTTTGAATCACTGCAATTGCTGACTGCAAAGTAGTTGCTTGAGAAGTTAGTATCGCCGCCTGAGCGTTATAAGCATCAATTTCCTGTTGGAGTGCAGCCTTTTGCGCGTCATACCTTGCATTTATTTCAGCAGTAGTCTCAGCAGAGACTTTTTGCATCAACTGCATAGGCACCGCAACCGCAATTAATAAACTAGCTAAAATAAGTACTACCTTAGAGCCAAAAGAAATTGAGCCTTGCTTTGAAATATTTATTTTCATAGTTTCAAATATCGATGTGTCGCTAATAATGATGATGTAATTCCAATAACCGCACCAATCCCAATCATCGCCAACAGCGCCACAACAGCATAATTAGTTGCTAAAGTAATAGTTGGCTGTGTAGTAATCTGATAGCTCGCCAAAGTCTTTACAGAGCTAAATAGCCCCCAAAATCCAAGTCCTGTCGCAATAAGTGCAGCAATAAATCCATAAATAACAGATTCAACCAAAAACGGCCCACGAATAAATGATTTATCAGCGCCAATTAGCTTCATCATTTGAATTTCTTCTTTGCGGTTAAAGATTGCCATGCGAATTGTATTAAAGATGATAAGCGACGATATACCGACAAAGATTGCACCGACGACTACACCGATTTGCTGAATAAAGTTAACCGCGCGACCAATTGATTTTATTGTTTCACATCTTTCACCGGCAAAAGATGGTTCGTAATCAGCACTAATATTTTCTTTTAGTAATGCATCATTTTTTACAAAACCTTCCAATTCTGATGTGTCATTTATATCTTCAATAACAACCCGAAGCGTAGCTGGGTTTTTGTTAGTCGCCTCATTTATTGCTGCCAAAACATCAGCATTGTCACTGTTTTCCTTGGCAATTTGCGTTCGAGCATCGGCTGCACTAACATATTTTACCGATCTAACTGATGGCAATTTTTTTAGTTCTGTCGTCAAACTGGCGGCAACCTCATCAGTAGTATCTGTTTTTAGATAAATCGACATATCAACTTTATTACGCAAATCCCCGACTGTGTCAGTCAAAACATTTTGCGCCACAAAAGAAACAAAAATTATTAACAGAGTAATCGTCATAACTGCAGTTGCAGCCACTGAAAGCCACGAGTTTCGAATAAAACTGTCCGTTCCATATTTAAAAATACGAAAAATAGTTAACATCCTACGACGGCTACGTTTTTGTTGAGCAAAAGCCTTAGAATCCATCTTTTTCTTACTCATTATTGTCTATAACTCCCCTCAGCCTGATCACTGGTAATCTTGCCGTGATCAAGTGTAATAACTCGCCTCTTTAACTTATTAACAATGTCAGCATTATGAGTTGTCAGAAGGACGGTCGTGCCATACTTGTTGATTTTTTCTAGTAAACGAATAATATCCCAGCTATGTCGTGGGTCCAAGTTACCAGTTGGCTCATCAGCAATTAAAATCTTTGGTTGACGAACAACTGCCCTCGCAATCGCTACGCGTTGACGCTCACCACCTGATAATTGATGAGGAAATTGCTTTTCTTTGCCAGTTAAACCAACAAGTTCAATCACCTTTGGCACCGTACTTTTTATCTCGTGCCTTGTCATGCCGGCAATCTCTAGGGCAAAGGCAACGTTTTCAAACACAGTTCGCTGTGGTAATAATTTAAAGTCCTGAAAAACAACACCGATCTTACGACGAAGCATTGGAATATGGCTATCTTTTAAGGTGTCGTAATCAATACCACCAACAACAATCTTACCGCTAGTTGGTTTTTCTTCACGAGTTAAAAGTTTTAATAAGGTCGATTTGCCGGCACCACTAGTACCAACCAAGATAACAAACTCGCGAGGTTCGATAAATAAACTAACGCGATTAATGGCTGCATTAACATCTTTACCGTATGATTTTGTTACCCTATCAAGCAATATCATTCTTGGTCAATTATAACATAAGTGCTAAATCAAAAAAAACCCATAAGCCGTGAAGCTTATGGGTAATTAACTATATTTCCTAAACCTTAGTTTTCAGGGTTATCTATTATATTAGCTTCACCAGTATTGACCCATGTTCTTCCGTCGCCTTCTTCAATCTTGACGTTTGGAAATGCTTCTTGTGCATCATTATCTAAAAAACCATAAAAAGAATCACCATTAGTATCTACACATAAAACGTAATCTTCAACGTCAAATAGCAAAACGGGCTGTTCAAGAGTTGCTAATGTAGTTTTATCGCCATCTTTTCCAAAAACTGGACAGGTTCGCAAATTAGCTCCATCTTCAAGCTCAAATATTTTTCCAGCAGGTAACTTTTCCTTAGTTATTTCAGCAGTTTTGTGAACCGGTAAGATATCAGGACGGCCAAGTCCATTGTCCCTAACTTTTGGACCATCAATATTTTTATCAACTGAGCTATAAAAAATCGTTTTTTCAAGATAATTACCAATTTCTTCACTATTTGCAATAGCTGCGCTACCTGCAACTACAGTAGCAAGCAAAATAATTGCCACCTTACCTAAGCGCCTTACGCTTTTTTCAGGCTTTGGTCTTTTTTCTGTTTGTTGTTCTATATATTCTGATACGTCTTTATAGCTCATTTTTTTAATTCCTTATTAATACCACCATAACACTAACGCTTCTAAATGTCAATATGACGTACACAAATAACTTATTTATTGTGCGGGTTCTGTCGCTCGGTTTTACACTATCTTCTTGCCGTCCACTCTCATTACGTTTATACCAACAGCACACTCTACGTGTGACCTTTGGTCAGCACGTGGCGTTCGGCTGCTTCGCACAGTCTGTTGGATATAAAGTAATGATAGTTGACGTACTTGGGCAATAATGTAAGATTAATGGCTTACGGCAGACAGTAAGGCTGATTTTATCAGTAATCACGGGTGGCGTGAGGCGGGGCAACCCCAGTTTACTACAAAATGGTAATCCATTTTTATAAACTAGGGGTGGACCGAGCGTCAGGACCCGCACGATAAAGATGAAATTCGCTCTTATTCTTGAGTTGAAGCTTCTAAAAAGGCGTCGATAAAGCCATCAATATTGCCATCAAGCACGGCTTGGGCATCGTGTTCTTCGTATTTTGTACGAGTATCTTTAACTAAAGTATATGGGTGAAGTATATAATTACGAATCTGGGAGCCCCAATTGGCTGACTCGCCTGCTTGCAGGTCAGTAATATTTGCGACGCGCTGTTCAAGCTGTAATTGAGTTAATTTAGAACGCAAAATTTTCATCGCTGTTTCGCGATTTTGTAGTTGCGAACGTTCGTTTTGAATTGCCACGACAATACCGGTTGGAATATGGGTTATTCGAACCGCACTATCGGTCGTGTTAACTGATTGACCACCTTTACCGCCAGAACGATAAACATCGACTTTTATATCTTTATCATCAATTTGGGCTTCGTCGGGCGTATCAATTTGTGGCAATATTTCAACTAAGGCAAAGCTGGTCTGACGAAGATTATCGCTGTTAAATGGACTAAGTCGGACCAAACGATGGACGCCATTTTCACTTCGCAGTTTGCCGTAAGCATTTGAACCAGTTATCTCAATAACACTTGATTTAATGCCGGCTTCTTCCGCAACGGAACGTTCAATAACATCCGATTGCATGCCTGATTTAGTCGCCCAACGTAAATACATGCGTTCAAGCATTTCAGTCCAATCCTGCGCATCGGTACCGCCAACACCTGCACTTAGCCGAATAATTGCGTTATGGTCATCATATTTGCCATGGAAAAGCAGATCTTTACGTAGTTTAGTATATTCAGTTTCTAAGGCCGCAGTTTCTCCCTCAAACTCTTGGCATAAACTGTCATCACCGAGCTTCATAAATTCCATAATATCCTCCACCTGTACTCGTAGGGTCACCCATGGGTCAACTGAATTTGATAAAGCCGCCAATTGTTTGGTCTTCACTTGCGCTTCGGTTGGATTATTCCAAATCTCGGAATGATTTAGCTTTTCGGATAATTCAGCAATTTTTTCTTTTTTTTCAACAATATTTAATCTTAAAAAAGCAGCATCAATTTGTGACAATAATGCCGTTAATCTTTTAAGAAGTGGCTGCATGTTATAGTGCCTTTACAGCTGCGATAAATTGATCGCCTCTATCAGCGTAATTTTTGAACAAACCAAAGCTGGCACTAGCTGGGCTGAGTAATACTACCCCACCTGGTTTTGATAATTCTTTAGCTCGCTCGACAATTTTTGTCGCTGTTGGACTTTGCATTATTTCAAAGTTGTTAAAACCAGCATTTTTACAAGACATGGCAATCTTTTCAGCCTCATCGCCAATCAATATTGCGTTAACGTCATGTTTTGTAAGCTCCAAACCTAAATCAGAATAATCAGATCCCTTTGAAGAACCGCCTAAAATAATAACTTCTGAGCCGTTAAATGTCTTTAGGGCTGCAATAGCAGAACTTGGCGTCGTTGCCATACTATCATCATAGTATTTAACACCGTTAACTTCACTAACAAATTTCAAACGATGTGGCAAGCCGGCAAAAGAGCTAAGTCCACGTTCAATTACACTAATGTCACTTGTGATTTGCCAAATTGCATCTATAGCGGCACAGGCATTATCAAGATGATGTTTGCCCATAATTTGCAATGCATTTACTGAACAAATTTTTTGTTCACCATAGTAAAAACTATCATTTTCTACATGCGCTGATTTTACATCCGTGTATCCAATAAGTTTGGCTGCAGACAACTCGGAAATACGACAAGCATGGGTATTAGATTGGTTAAAAATTAACAAATCATCACTTGTTTGATGCCTTGTAATATTAGCCTTTGCAGACACATATTCATCGATATTTGCGTGTACGTCAAGGTGTTCTTGCTCTATAAATAAAACCACAGCAATATGAGGTGATTTTTCAAGATCCCATAGTTGAAAACTTGATAACTCATTGACTACATAATCATCTTTTTGGATATTAGCTAGTTCATCAAGAGCCGGTTTACCGATGTTTCCGATCAACCAGACTTTTTTGCCGGCTTGCCTTAAAATACTAGCAATTAGGCTTACTGTAGTAGACTTACCTTTACTACCGGTAACGCCAATAATTGGCGCTGGGCATTTGTCGAAGAATTCATTAGTACCTGACCAGATTTTACCGTTAGTTTTTATCTTACGTGGCGCTAATCCAGCGGTACGGATAACTAAGTCAAAATCTTGCAAATGCGATAATACGTCGCTGCCGATAATTGTTTTTGCACCTTCAGGTAATCCACATTTTGGCTGGTTTTCATCAACAATTACAACTTCATTATCAGAATTATTAGACCAGTAACGGTAACTTGATTCACCTTCTAGACCATATCCCGCAATTGCAATCTTCATAATGTTTACTACCTCGTTTTATTAAATAATGGCGCAACCCTATCACTAAGATCAATTATCTCTTGACGGTCACCACTACTGACTGCTGCAAGCACCCAAGTGTCTTCATCAATAAAGTTTTTTGCAGTACTGACCATACGTTCCAAAGTAACATTTTTAATCATATCTGGTACGCGTTCATAATTTTTAATAAAACCATCGTCAAAATAACGACCAGTATAGAATCCACTAATTTGAGAAACAGTTTGAGCACCCATCTGATAACGGCCTAGTGCAAACGATTTAGCAGCATCAACTTCGTCCTGACTAATATTTCCATTAAGTACATTGGCAAGCTCACGAGCAATAATATCAAATAATTCGCCGGCGGCCTCATGGTTAACCTGTCCGGTTATATCCCATCCACTATCATAAAAACCAGTTCCCGTATAAGCACTCACGTTATAGGCTAAGCCTTTTTGACGAGCTGCACCAAAGATACGAGAATACATAGTACCGGTTAGAATATGGTTCAAATAATGCATAGCATCTAATTCTTCATCGTTTAGTTCGCGTGGAATTGCCATAAATAGACCAAAGGTTAAATTGGTGGCGTCTTTACGACGGACAACGCTTGGAGCGGCTTTAATTAAAACATCGTGAGGTACTTCAAATCTTTCACCGGTTGGTAATTGGAAATCTTCAAGCTGTTTTTTAATTTCAGTTTTACGGCCCTTTAGCTTACCAGCAATTACAAAACGCATATTATTTGTCGTATGGGTACGACGATGGTGCTCACGTACGTCAGCAAGCGTTACGGCACCTATAGTTGGTAAAGACTGCCTATATGTTAGTACATCCTCGCCCATCAGCTGCTGAACACGTGGCCATAAGATTCGTTGATGATCATTTAAATAATTTGTTAATTCGCTACGAACATTTCCTTTTTCGGCATCAAGCTGTTCGGCATTAAATTTTGGCTGGCAAATAGCCACTTTTTGTAAATCAATAATCCTGTCCCATTCAAAATCAGCGCAGTCGGCTTCATAGACCATGGATAGGTCGCTAGTATAGGCATTTCGGTAGGCACCATTTTTTGTAAATTCAAATTCAAATTCATGTTCGGTCTTAAAACGCGCGTTTGCACCAAAAGCCATATGTTCCATAATGTGAGCAACTTGTTCTATATCTTTTGACTTTGCATAACGGTTACCAGCACGAAATTGAAACTGTAAACTCATCGTTGTAGCGTCGGGTACATCTATAAAGAGCCCGCGCGCACCATTTTTTAATTTAACCTCTTCAACTGTGTGTTTCATCTATAGTAACCCTCTGCCAACCCGTTATTTTCGACTTTTTTTGCGATTTTGACGCTGAATTTTTTTCTTCTTGCGCGTACTATCTTTTTTCTGACTAGCAGCAAGATGAGCCTCGTGTGCTTTTTTAACCTTGAAATCACTGTCACGGTTTTCTTCGCCACCAGTAATTTCGTTCACGCCCTTTTCAACTGCACTTTCAGCTAACCTAGTTAATTCAGTCTCATGATCTTCTTCAGTTTTGGCAACAATATCATTTCGATGAACATGCATTACGGCACGTAACACTTCATCACGAAGAGTTTCTTGCAAACTATCAAACAATTTTTGAGACTCACTTCGGTATTCAACCAATGGATCTCGTTGGCCAACACTACGCCAGTGAATGCCTTCGCGCAAATGTTGCATATTTTCAAGGTGTTGCATCCATAAAGTATCAAGAACTTGGAGGTAAACTTCACGTTCAACTTTACGTATAATTTCAGTTTCAAGCTCGGCCTCTTTATCTGCATATAATTTGCTAACTTCTTTTCGAGCTAGGGCTAATCGCAATTTGTCATTCTTTTCTTCGCCAATAGCTTTAATTTTTTCATCAGAAACTGGGAAAATAGCTTCAAAATCTTCAGCAAAATTTTTATTATTTTTTGCTGGTAAAAGTGTTAAGTCAACTACTTTTAGATCAATTAGTCGTTCAATTTCTGGCTTGATGCTATCACCTTCAAGAATTTTACGTCGCATTGTATAGACAACTCGGCGATGACGATTAATAACGTTATCGTATTGAACAACATTTTTACGAGTATCAAAGTTAAAACCTTCAACACGCTTTTGAGCAGATTCAAGTGTTTTTGAAACGGCTTTATTTTGGATTGGTGTATTTTCGTCAATTCCCAATCGATCCATCAAACTTGCAATTCGCTCACCTTGAAAAATACGCATTAAATCATCTTCAGTTGAGACATAGAACTGAGTTTCGCCTGGATCACCTTGGCGACCGCCACGTCCACGAAGCTGATTATCAATACGACGTGATTCATGTCTTTCAGAACCAATCACAACTAAACCACCTAATTCTTTTACTCCCTTGCCGAGCTTGATATCAGTACCACGTCCAGCGATGTTTGTAGCCAAGGTAATTGAACCTTTTTCGCCAGCTTTTTCAATAATCGCAGCTTCACGCTCGTTATTTTTGGCGTTCAAAAGTTCGTAAGGCACGCCAGCATCATCAAGCCAAGTAGCAATCAGCTCATTTTTTGCAATTGAAGCTGAGCCAATCAAAACTGGTCGGCCTTGTTTGTGATATTCGGCAATTGCCGCAGCGACAGCTTTTAATTTAGCTTTTTCAGTTTTAAAAATTAAATCTTGTTTGTCATTACGAATTAATGGTCGGTTAGCTGGAATTTGAATTACATCTAAACTATAAATTTGTTGAAATTCCTCGGCTTCGGTAAATGCCGTACCAGTCATTCCAGATAGTTTTTTATAAAGTCGGAAATAGTTTTGGAAAGAAACCGTAGCAAGTGTCATACTCTCTTGTAATACAGGTACGCCCTCTTTTGCTTCAATAGCTTGGTGTAGGCCTTCATTATATCGTCGGCCTTGCATTAAACGACCGGTAAATTCATCAACAATGATAACTTCGCCGTCTTTGGTAACAACATAGTCCTTATCACGCTTAAACAATGTCTGAGCTCGCAAAGATTGATCCATATGATATACAGAGCGTACATAATCTGGGCTATACAGGTTTTTAATACCAAGCATTTTTTGGATTTTTTCAGTTCCTTCGTCAGTTAGGGCAACTGTGCGGTGTTTTTCATCCAAAGTATAATCTTCGGGTACTAATTTGGCTGCAATTTTTGCAAATTGATAATAACTATCTGGGTTTTCAGCAGCTGGAGCACTAATAATAAGAGGAGTTCGAGCCTCATCGATTAAAATGCTATCAACTTCATCGACGATTGCAAAATTTAATTCGCGTTGGCGTAATAAATTAACTTCGTTAACCATGTTATCTCGCAAATAATCAAATCCAAACTCATTGTTTGTGCCGTAAGTAACGTCAGCAGCATATGCCTCCTTGCGAGTAACTGGACGTAAATGTCGTAAACGAACATCATCATGATTTTTTTCACTATCATAAGCTGGGTCGTAGATAAATGAAGCATCGTTAATGATAACACCAGTTTCAAGACCTAAGAAGTGATAGATTTCACCCATCCAGCTGGCATCACGTTGCGCCAAATAATCGTTAACCGTGACAACATGAACGCCCTTTCCCTCAAGCGCATTTAAATAGACAGGTAATGTCGCGACCAAAGTTTTACCCTCACCCGTCTTCATTTCGGCAACATTGCCTTCGTGAAGTGCCATGCCTCCAATTAATTGCACATCAAAGTGTCGCATGCCAAGTACTCTATCGCTAACTTCACGTACTAATGCAAACGCATCTGGCAATAAAGCATCAAGTGTTGTGCTTTTTTTGTGTAATGCTTTTTTTAACACATCAGTCTGAGCACGGAGTTCAGGTTTTGACATTTTTTTATATTTGTCAGTTAGAGCATTAACAGCTGCAACCTTTTTTTGAAGTCCTTTTAAAAGACGCACTTGTGGATCACCGAATATCTTGGTCAGAACCTTATTCTTGCTTACCATGGTTAAAAACTACCGCTCCTATTAAAAACTAAAGTAAAATACTACACCTAACTATAAGGCTAAAACATCAATTAGACAAGATATCAATGCTATAATTCGCGGTCAAAACTTCGTTTGAATCGACTCATAACTCCACGCCTGCCAATATGTGCAACAGATAGCTGTTTATATTCGCTTAATTGTGCCCGTATTTTTGCCTCAACGATGTCAATTGCAGCAATTATATTCCCCGTTGAGTCACTAGCAGTTATTAATTTGCCAGGTATATTTAAAACAATTTCAACTTTATATTTATTACCGTGATCGTGGTCAACTTGTTCTAATTTCACTTCAGCTGTTACGCTTTTTCGTGCATGTCTTGGTAGATAACGGTCAAGATGACCGATTCTTTTTAAAGCGTACTTACGCGTAATATCATCAACTTCATATGAAACCCCTGTGACCTGAATTGATGTAATCATGCTACCCTCCTATTTATTTTGGTGGTAACTCTATTATAACATCGTTCGGCCAGCGAGATAAGACTGTAAGACAGCCGGGACACGAACTTTTCCATCAACTGTTTGACCATTTTCAATAATAGCAATCATAATGCGACCAAGGGCAAAAGCAGTTGCGTCGTTAGTGTGGACTAGTTCCAAATCACCAGACTGACGACGAACACGGGTATTCAAACGTCGTGCCTGATAGTCAGTCATATAATCAGCTGAGTGAGTTTCTCGGTACTTATTTTGTCCTGGCATCCAAGTTTCCATATCAACACCTATGGCATTTGGCTTACCAATATCAAATGTACATTTTTGAATAACTTGATAAGGTAATTCTAGTTGCGTCAGTAAATATTCTTGGATTGCGACAAATAATAAATGTTCTTTTAGACCGTCGTCACCAGTTGTAAAACTCTCCATTTCCAATTTATCAAACTGATGCATACGCAAAATACCTTCCATGTCTTTGCCATACGTTCCAGCTTCACGGCGAAAACTGCTGGCATAGCCAATATAACGGATTGGCAAATCAGCTTCGTTAAATGTTTCATTGGCATGCATACTACCTAGAACGTGTTCAGCGCTACCCTGCAACCACAGCTCATCGCCATCAATCTTATATCTTTGATCGCGTGGCTCTAGCCTATCCATAGCATCATACATTTCAGTCCGAATCATGAGCGGTGGCAAAATTGGCATAAATGGCTTAGTTGAGACTTCAACTCCAGCTTTTTCGGCTATTTCTTTTACTTTTGCTTCATCACTCAATGTATTCATAACAAATTGAATAATTGCAAATTGCAACTTAACCATATCACCCTGAACATATGCAAAACGGCTACCAGAAACCTTAGCAGCACGTTCTTTGTCTAGCCAACCACGTTCAATCGCAATATCAGCATGGCTTCGAGGTATAAAATCAAATTTTGGTATTTCTCCAACTGTTTTTATTACAACATTCTCGTCCTCGGTAAGACCCACGGGCACATCAGACATAGCCATATTTGGCACTTGTTTGAGCATTGTTGTAAAACTAACATCAATGTCCTTAAGGCGAGGTTCAATATCTGATAATTGGTCTTTTACCAACTTGCCTTCGGCAATTAGTTCGTCAGTTGGCCGACCGCCGTTTGTTTGCGCAACAATTTCATTACGTTTTTGACGAAGTTCGTCAACCTTGCCTGATAATTCTCGTCGATCAGTATCCAACTTTAATAGTGCGCTAATATCAACTTTGTAGCCTTTATTACGAGCATTATTTTGGACTGCTTCGGCGTTATCACGAATAAATTTAATATCTAACATAACATTATTGTACCAGATTTATGTTCTTTAGGACT
>Ga0209429_10000553_pt1 | contig 24724 bp, 24 predicted proteins | sample BarGraNGADG00212_3_FD_184493 | JGI IMG/M metagenome (GOLD analysis project Ga0209429, IMG submission 184493) | Arctic peat soil microbial communities from Barrow, Alaska - Barrow Graham LP Ref core NGADG0004-212 (SPAdes) (version 2) | ecosystem: Environmental > Terrestrial > Soil > Wetlands >...
TGTATCCCACAGGAATATATTAATTTTGTACAGGAACAAATCAACAATAGACCAAGAAAAAGATTCAATTACGAATCACCTAATTTTATGTTTAATCAAAAAGTTGCATTATCAACTTGAATTTTGCGATCAAATCAAGTGCTTTTAAATAAAGTAGTGTTGCCTGATCAAATCGCTGAACTCGTTTGTATAAAAGGGCTTTATAATAATATGCTACAGCTAAATGTTGTTTGTCATTTGTATTTTGATAATAGTTGACAGAAAAATTGATAGCCGAATCTGGCTGAAGCGGCTTGTCATTTTTATCTAATGCCTGAAAAAGAAGGATTCCATATAAAGCACGATCAGCATCAGAAAAGGTGCGATTCGGTGGCAAATGCTGTAAAATGTGTAAAGCAGAATCGGGATTTGTTTGTATAATTTTTTCGGCTGTTTTAATCTCATTTGGCATGAGCGAACAGCCAATCAACGACAGGCAAAATAAAATGCAGAAAAGGTGAATTTTAGGATGCATATTTATACAATCGGTGAATTAAATTAAGTAAAGCAAATTCAGGATGCAAAATTACAAATTATATTCTTTCAAAACGACTATTAGTACTACATTTCGGAATAAATATGTGTTATTTTTTTTAATGCTTATTTTGTGGTTAAAAATTCATTTAATAATTTCTTCTATAATAAAATAATACATTTAGGCAACAGCTAATGTAAAAATACTCACTTTTATCCCTTTGATTTGGAGTAATGCCTGTATACAGGCTTCGAGTGTAGAACCGGTGGTCAGTACATCATCAATTAAAAGCACATGTTTTCCTATTAAAGTCGTTTTGTCGGAGCAATCAAAAATTCCTTCGGTATTTTCGAAGCGTTCAAAAACTGATTTTTTAGTTTGTGTTGTATTCTCCCTTTTACGAATTAATGTGGTAGTATTTTGTGGTTTTTCGAGGATTTCTGATAGACCTTTTCCTATCCATTCACTTTGGTTATAACCTCGCTTTTTATATTTACTCGGATGTAAGGGAACTGGTATAATTACATCAATAGATTTAAAATCAATGGATTCTAATAAATCAACCGCGGCATATTTACCGATTTTTTCTCCAATCTCTTTATTTCCTTTGTATTTTAACGCATGCATTAACTTTTGGAAAGACGAACCTTTTTGAAAATAAAAAAAAGCTGTTGCACGGAAAATTGGAACTTTACCCCAAAAGCGTTTTTCAATTGGATTGTCGGCAAGTAAATGATAATTGGTTTTTGGGATATCATTCAAACAGGAAAGACAGATATATTGCTCATTTTTAAGTAGATTTTCACCGCAAACAACACATAAATCAGGATATAACAAATTAAAAAAATCTGTGATCGGATGGAGCTTTTTCATAACAGATTCCAAACTTTCGGTAAAAAAATCAACAATCCGATGATTACCGAAATGATTGCACTTATTAATACTGCACCTGCAGCAATATCTTTTGCCTTGGCTGCCAATTCGTTATAGTTAGGTGAAACTAAATCGACAACGTTTTCTATTGCTGTGTTTATCATTTCAGCACTGAATACCAGACCAATACATAGTAAACACGAAATCCATTCGGTAATAGAAATATCGAAAAAGAATCCAAAGATTACAACTAAAATTGCTACAATCACATGAATTCTCATATTTGGTTCTGAACCAACCAAACGTATTCCTCTACCGGCATAGACAAAACTTTGTATTCGCTTTTTCATACCTATTTTTTGAAAATTATTAGAGTACAAATAAACTAAAAATTTTGCAAATAACGTGGCTGTCTTAAAATAAAATTTGAGGTAGCTTTATATGACTCTTTGTAAATTTGTATTTTTTTCTGTTGAATTTTACGTCGTTTTTGTAGTTAAATCATTACATTTGCGGAATATTTATTATATTACCAAAAGGAGGAGAAGCCGGAAAATGTGTTACAATTGAATTGAAGAAATTATAATCCACTTGCCAGAATATCAGCCAGATGCATGCCTTTCAGCGGTAATTTATGTTTATTGCAGTAACCGTTTATATTCATTAAGCACGAAGCTTCCGTACTCACGAGGTATTCCACTCCGGTTTCCAATGCGTTCAATACCTTTTTTTCTACCATTGCTGTTGAAATGGCTTTGTTTTTCACAGCAAACGTACCGCCAAATCCGCAACAGGTGTCACTTTCTACCATTTCAATCAGTTCTAAACCATCAACTTGGTTCAGTAATTTGCGTGGTTCATCTTTAATGCCATATTCGCGAAGAGCTGAACAAGAATCATGAAAAGTAACTTTATGTGGAAATTTTGCACCAAGATTTGACACTTTCAACACATTTATCAGAAAATCAGAAAGTTCATAAATTTTGTTTTTCATTTGAGAATGACGTTCAAGTAATTCCGACTTATCTGTCAAAAGTTTATGATAATGATGAATCACAAAGCTTGAACACGAACCGGAAGGCGAAACGATGGGCATATTCGGTTGAAAATCAGTGAGAAATTTCTCAGCCAGACTTGCTGCTTCTTTCCAATAACCGCTATTAAAAGCCGGCTGCCCGCAGCAGGTTTGCTTTGGATTATAATGCACCGTGCAGCCTGCTCTTTCAAGTACTTTAATGGTGTTGAATCCGGTTTGCGGATACAATTGGTCGAGATAGCAAGGAATAAATAGTTGAATATCCATGTTTTAGATAGGAGTTTTTAGTTACAAGTTACAAGAAAAAAAAGTAAACAAGTTAACGAGAAAACAAGTACACAATTTGCTCTTTTCAACCCTGATTTTTATTAGCACATTATCAAATTTGCAGATTAACACATTATTGTTCAGTACCAAAAGTCAGCATAAATGGGTAAATGATCCGAAAAACCTTCCTGATATTTCATTCCCACAAACGTTCTGAATGGCTGCTTTCCTAAATATGTTTTATCATTTTCAAGTAAAAAATCAGCATAAAAAAAATGAGCATCAGTTTGCATGGTGAAAATCGAATTTGTCGGTTTCAATAAATTTCCTGAAACTATCATTTGATCCAATGCGCCCCAATCTCCTAAATGTTTGTTGGAACCTTTTCCTTCGATGTGTAATTTGTACATTAAATTATACAAACCATGATTTGAAATTGAATCGTTTAATGGCTTCGCTTTCAGTACTTCCAACAGACTTGCGTTGGTTGGATAATCATTAAAATCGCCCATTATTACAATGTTCGGCTTTTTATTTGCTTTAAAAATGCTGTCCACTTTGGTTCGAATCACGGAAGCAACAAAAATACGTTTTTCTTCCGACTCTAATTCTCCATCCAACCGCGATGGAAAATGGCAAACAAACACATGCAAGGTGTCGCCTGTAGGAATTATGCCCGAAGCAAACAAAATATCTCGAGTCCGGCTTTGCGGCGTTTGCGGAAATTGAATCGGAATTGCTTCATCATGAATGGGTTTAAATTCTTGTGGTTGATATAATAGTGCCACATCAATTCCTCGCGGGTCAGGTGATTCGTGATGCAAAAACTTGTATCTCAGGTTTTTTAACCCTGAATAACGCGTTAAATCAATCAAACATTTTCGGCTTTCCACTTCGCAAATACCCACTAAAGCAGGAGCATCCCAACCGCCAACAGCAGAAATTACTTTGGCAATATTGGCTTGTTTCTTTTGGTATTTTGCATACGTCCAGCCGCGAGCGCCAGTTGGCAAAAACTCATTATCATTGGTAAGTGAATCATCTACACAATCGAAAAAGTTCTCGACATTATAGCACATAATTTTGAAATTTTGCTTTTCCTGTTTTTGTGCAACAAGCTGAAAAACAAATATCAATGCTATTTGTAGAATAATTCCTTTCCTCATAAAACTATTTTTTTGTCGGCTCCCATTGGTAAGCACCGGCATCCGGTTTGTTGCCAATCAGGCGATTATTTCCATTCAAATCAATTGGAAATTGAGCTGCCACAGATGGGTCGGCCAGTCCACGTAAAGGAGAAACCGAATCGGGCATAAAATTGAAATAGGTATTTTTCTCGTAATCGTATCTTATGCTTTTGAATAACAGGGAATCTTTTGGCTGCGACCAACGAATATTGGTAAATTGATCTAACTTTAAAGAATCGGGTTTTCGAATATAACAATGATCGAAAATCCCGTTGTATTTTTCCATATAACGGCTTGCCAAACTGAACTCATTATCGGAACTTCCACTTATAATGCAATTTCTGAAAATTGTTTGCATAGGTGCATTGCGACTCAGATTCATAATCAGCACTGTAGGATTTTTATCGCGAGAAAGAGTACTGTTTCCATTATCTAAAGGTCGTACGTCACTATTATTGAAATAATTAACGATGGTACTTTGTAAAAAAGTATGTTTTCCACCATTCAAATACACACTATAACTGCTTGTGTTTGAGATCTCGGAATTAGAAACCTGAACATTTCCATTTTGAACTACTAATCCGTACATCAAAAAATTATGTATCCGACAATCGGTAATTTCCAACGTTGGAATTACATTTCTGTCTTCATTCGAAAAATAAATCCCGACATAACCGCTGTTCATATTGACATGCCGTATCACATGATTTCCGCCTTTCCAAAGTAAATATAAACCTCCCCACTGACCGGCAACATTATTGTATGGGAAAGGCGTGGCAAATTTAATTTTATCCAACCTGTCTCCTCTCATGATAATTGGATTTTCAGCCGTTCCATTTGCTTTCAGATTACCATAAACAATCATGTTGGCATTATTGTGAAAATACAGTTTACAGCCCGGATTAAGTGTCAATGTCTTGGTTGTGTCAATAGCGACATAACCATAAACCAGATAAGGTTTTTCGGCAGTTAATGTGGTGTCACTCAGAATGTATTTGTTTCGTAAAATCTTCATATCTTGCCCATAGGCCTGAAGTTTTACATTTTGAAAAACGCCATTCGTTTGAAAAACCAATGAATCCTGAATAAATACGGGCGAATTCGTGTTTGTCGGATCAACAGTAACAGCTACAAAAATATACATGCTGTCGTTAGCTCGGATCTCAATATTATCAAATTGATTATCTGCATTCAAACTCCCGTCAACATTAATTCTAAATGGCGAACTTTTTCCTCCTGCGATACCTAAATGGCTTATTTTCAGCGCAACATTATTCCGATTATAAATCATTATTTTGGATGTGGCACTGCCGAGTGTTGTAAAAACAGTATCGAAAGCCAATGTGTCGGTCGAAAAAGTCAGTTTATCTTTCGGATTTGTGGAGAAAATTTCGTCATTGCAAGCCGAAAATCCGATAGATAAAACGAACGAAATGAGGAGAATAAAAGTAAAAGATAATTTTCCCGATATTGAATTCATAAAGTACGGAATAAGTTTCTTAGTTAAACGTGAAAGTGGTCGAATTATTTTTTTTGCAAATTTACAGTAAAAGATGGCTTTATCATAATAATGACTTATATTTGTGGGTATAAATCCTAAAAATTATTCCAATGGCAAGTCGTAGAAAACTGAAACAAACCATCCATTTTGTTTCATCCGAATTGATTACCGATATATATTTTCGCTGTTTAATGTCAAAAGAAATTGACGATCAGAAGGTTGATAAAATTGTAATTGAAATCATGGACTTAAATCGTGAGTTTGTTCTTCGCGTTAATCGGCCTGATGGCAAAAATAATCCAAAGCTGGTCAAAACGTATTTTCGAAAATTATTCTCCGATTGGCAAACCGCAATCGAAAAGGTAATTACGAAAATTGAAAAGATTTAGCCAAAAAAAACAACCGAAAAACCGATTGTTTTTTTTATTCAAAATTAAAAGCCAATGTCAACATCCGTGATGTTAGTTTTGACAATGCATTAGAAAACTTTTGATTTTCAGACGTAATTGTCCCTGGTGGCCGCTGGCTCAACGGCACAAAAATGTCATTAAATCCAATAGAATATTTTAATTCCGGACAAAGTTTAAAGAAAGAAAAATAAATATCGCAACCCACGCCAAATTCTGTATAAAAATCAATTGGTCTTAATAATACAGGATTATTTGAATCTGTGGCCAAATCAATTGCCATTCCACCACCCCAAATCAAATAGGGTCTCGCATTGCCTTTTCGTTCAGAACTGTATTTCAAATAAAAAGGGAGACACACCGGAATGGATTGAATAATCAGCGACTCTTTTGATTCATCAGATTTATACACTAATTCTCGTTGTCCAAAATGAATTGTGGGTATAAACCGCAAGTTAAAATATCGATTTAATCTTAAATCGCTTATTATTCCAACAGAAAAACCCGGTTTAAGATATGAAACCCGCGCATCATAAATTTTTCCATCAGTTTGCTGCATATTACTTGTTGTAACACCGAAATCCATTGTATTTATTCCGAGTAAAAATCCGAAATGAATTGGTTTTTGATCAACATAAAGTAAATTACCTTGTGCAAGGGATGAGGTAAATATTCCAAGTATAAAAAAAGAAGTTAGAATATATTTATTGATTTTTTGTACCTTCATTTATTTCGATAGTTTTGTAAGATACAAACGTATAAAAATTTTGATTATTGCACAATATCAGCAACTAATCAAATTAATAAGTTGTAAAAAAAAGGTTGTCTCTATTAGAAACAACCTTTGTACATGATAATATTTGATTTTTTTAAACACTTCCTCCAAATAAGAAGAATATCAAAGCTGCCAGTGCTGCGCTAACCGGAATGGTTAGAATCCATGCTATCATTAAACTGCGTGTTACACCCCAACGGACAGCCGAAAGACGTTTTACAGCTCCAACTCCAATAATTGAACCGGTAATAGTGTGGGTAGTACTTACCGGAATTTTCAGTATTTCAGTAATATACAAAGTAATAGCACCCGCAGTTTCTGCTGCAACACCCTCGAGTGGCGTTACTTTTGTAATTCTTGAACCCATTGTTTTGATAATTCTCCATCCACCAGACATGGTTCCAAGTGATATTGCTGTAAAACAAGCAAATGCAACCCAATCAGGCATTTGCCCGATGGAGTGAATTCCCATATCAATATTATTTTTTGTGTATGCTGCATAAAGAGCTGCTGCAATAATTCCCATTACTTTTTGCGAGTCATTCAAACCATGTCCGATACTAAACAATCCGGAAGAAACCAATTGAAGCCGCTTAAACATTGTGTTGGCTTTATGAGGATTCACTTTCTTGAAAACATACAAAATCAAAATGGTAAGAAGCGATGAAATAATCATACCAATAAGAGGAGCCAAGATAATAAATGAAGCAATTTTTATAATCACATCGTATTTTATTGATTCAAAACCGCTTGTGGTATAACCGCTCGTAATTATAGTGCTCATTATGGCTGCTCCTGCAAATCCTCCAATTAGGGTATGAGAAGAAGAAGAAGGTATTCCCAACCACCAGGTTGCAAGGTTCCACAAAATGGCTGCTACAATACCGGAAAAGATGATAGGAAGTGTAATGAATTGTTCTAAAACAACTTTTGATACGGTGTTGGCAATACCAAAGCCACTAAAATATTTAGCTATAAAAAAAGCGACAAAATTGAAAAAAGCCGCCCACAATACAGCTTTGAAAGGTGTGAGAACCTTGGTAGAAACTATGGTAGCAATTGAATTTGCAGCATCGTGAAAGCCATTGATAAAATCAAATATCAAAGCCAGTACAATAATGATTATTAAAAGCGTCATTTTTCGTTTTAATTATTATGCGTACTTAACAATAATGGTTTTGATAATTTTACCTACGTATTCAGCTGCATCGGTGGCTTTTTCCAGCTCGTACATTATCTCTTTTACTTTAATCATCTCGATGGCATCTTTCTCTTTCTCAAACAAATCTAATAAAAATTCCTCATAAATATCATCGGCTTTATTTTCAAGATCGTGTAATTCGATACAATATTGTTTAATTTTATCAGCATTTTTTTTCAAAACATCTAATTCGTCAACGGCTTTTCCAATACAAATAGCTCCTTCTTTAATAATTCTTGCCAAAACCACTGCATTCTCGGGCATATTCTTCGGGTTGTATAGCAAAATACGTTTTGCACAACTATTGATATAATCGGTTACATCATCCAATCTGTTTGCCAAATTGTTGATATCTTCTCTGTCAAAAGGAGTGATGAATGTGGTATTCAATTCATCGAAAACTCTGTTAGATAAGTTATCTCCCTTTTTTTCTTGTTCTTTGATTTTTCTGTAATATTCAGCAGCCGAATCATGTTCACTATGTTGAACAAATTCGATAATTAAATCGGATGCTACCAACATAACTTCAGACATTTCTTTCAGTATTGGAAAGAATTTAGTTTCTTTTGGAGTGAATTTGCTAAAAAAAGAGTTGATCATAATGAATAGGTTTTCGAAAATTATGAATATAATTAGTTGTTTTTATTGTTATTAAAATGTGAATTTTTAAATAAGATTTCGTCAATTCAATAATTAATGCAAAAGTACAAAAACAGTCTTACTTAATTGTTATTTTTCATGTAAATTTAATACAAATGTAACATTGAATTATTTATCTTAGAAAAAGTACAATATTGGTTTTTTGAAATTAATTTAAGAGTTTAGTTATCGGGTTATAAATTAATTATTTGATCTTATTTAAGTTGATCGAGAGGATTTTTAATTGTTGTTTAAAAATGGTTAATTTATTGAACAACAAATCAAATTTTATGTTTTCATACAAAAAAGGGATAAAAAGTTTTTTTTGGTCTGGAAAAAGTTATACTTTTGCAAAACTAATTAGTACTAACAAAAAATATTAAAAAAATGGCTTACGTTATTTCAGAAGATTGTATTGCTTGCGGATCATGTATCAGCGAATGTCCAGTTGAAGCAATTTCAGAAGGTGATATCTATGTAATTGACGCTGATGTTTGCACAGATTGTGGCACTTGCGCCGATGTTTGTCCTTCAGAAGCAATCAGTCCGGCATAAATAGGACACTCCAAAGATAAATAAGATCTACTCGTTTTACGAATAGGTCTTTTTTGTTTTTCATGGGCGGTAGCCTGATTCTTCCAGCATTCTCTGATAATTATTTTCTTTCATTAAATCGGTTAAACTGACAGTTGTATTTTTGTCCATGTAACTTTTGACAATTTGCCATCCAATCCAGGTTCCAAGCCTGCCGGGCGATTCCTGAGAAATGGGCGAAGTAAATGGCGCATCATTCATGTATCTCTTAATCAACTGAACATCAGTTGAAAATAAATGTTTTTGGTCGATAATAGCCGCCCAAATTTGCTTTTCGTTAGTTTTACACCATTTCCATTGTTCCGGACTATAACCAATTATGTTTTCAGGTTTCTCTTTGTGCATAAATACAGACATTAGATACAATACTTTCCCACGAAAAAGCATATTGTCCAATAACCTATATTCAGAACTATTCATGACGAACATTCTGAAAAGAGTTGCAGAAATCAGGTCGGTTGCCAGACATTCCCGACGCATATTTTTAACTAAATATTGATAAGTCAGACTTTTATATGCAGGGAAATCACTCCCCAGATAAAAATCGGTTCCAATTCCGATAAATTCATTGTTCATCATGATGGAGCGATTAAACCCGGAAACAAAAAAGTAAATTTCCGGTAACCGTACTTCAGGAAAATAATGATGAATATAAGTATAAGCATCCGAAACCTGTTTTTCAATGTCGGAAACATTAGAAAAAGTTTGTAAAGATTTTTTGTTAACCTGAGTAAACGCGGTGTCGGTCAGGAATTTGTAAAATAAATTTCGAACAGCAATCGTATCTGCTGCGGTTGTATCCAGAATTTCATTCGTAAAAATTGGTAAGAATTCTTGGTAGTGGGCGTATAAACTATTCACTCCAACTTTCATATTTGTTGTGTCGATCGAAAGTAAATCTTTATCAAATCGATGAATCTTAACTTCAACGCGATTTTTGGTCGTATCGATTTCAAATCGATTGCTTTTGTTACATGAACAAAGTAGAATTGTTAATCCAAATAAAGAAGTAAAAACTAAACTTTTCTTTTTCATATTGTCTTGGATTCTAAAAGTTTAAATCATAAAAAAGCACAAACACAATGAAAAAATTTGTATTTGCGCTTTAAATGTATGCATAAATTATTTGCGGTTCTTTATCGCTTTTTGTTGTTCATGTTGCATTTTTTCTAACCGATCCATAAAACCAGATTTCTTAACCGGATTCTTTGCTTTGCTGTTTCTTTTGGCATGCAATTCAGCAAGAATTTTCTTTTCATCCACCGTTGCACGGATAATATAAGTTTGCAAAATCGAAATCAACGTTGCAATAAAATAATAATAGCTTAAGCCGGACGCATAGCTGTTGAACATAAACAAAAACATCAGCGGCATCAGGTACATCATCCACTTCATCATTTCGCCACCGGGCTGATCGGCAGTTGTTGTATTTGCCATGTTTAATTTTGTATAGACAATATTGGTGGCAGTCATTAACAAACAGAACAAGCTCACATGATTACCAAATCCAAAAGGTATTGTGAATGGTAAAGTCATGATGGAATCGTAGGTGGAAAGATCTGTTGCCCATAGGAAACTTTGATGACGTAATTCAATGGCAGCAGGGAAGAAGCTGAACATCGCAAATAACAAGGGCATTTGAAGTAGCGATGGCACACAACCACTCAGCGGACTTACTCCAACTTTGCCATATAAATCCATGGTTGCTTTTTGACGTTCTGCCGCTTTATCCGCCGGAATTTTGGAATGAATTTCGTCTATTTCCGGTTTCAAAACACGCATTTTAGCACTTGAAACGTATGATTTGTACGTCAAAGGAAACAAAACAATTTTTATTACCAGTGTCAGCAGCAAAATGATAATCCCGAAATTGCTGATATACTGGCTGAAAAAATTGAACATGGGGATGATTGCATATTGATTAATCCATCCAAAAATTCCCCACCCGAGTGGAATCAACTTATTCAGCCTTAGTTCCGAGTCACCACTCACACCTTTATCATAAGCGGCTAATATTTTAAACTGATTTGGCCCAAAGAACCAACGGAAAGTGGTTGGTATTTTTCCGGTTGGGTCAAACGGAACGGTCATTTCAGCCGAATAGGATTTCAAGAAGCCCGAATTTTCAGGTTCGAGGGTACTTTTCAAAGTGGTTGAATTCAACGCATCGTTGGCAATTAAAATGCTGCTGAAAAACTGATCTTTAAAAGCTACCCATTTAATCTTGTTTGCCAGCTTTTTTTCATCATTTTTTGATTCGCTTAGTTTTTCAATATCATCGGCCACAAATTTATATTCAATTGATGAATAACGGTCTTCAAATTTTCGCCCTCTTTCTTGTTGGCGTATTTTCGAAGTCCATTGCATATCTAATGAATTGGTTCCGGACGGCATGACCATATTCATACCATTAGCTTTTAATCCGAAACTAAGCATGTAATCGTTTACAGGTAAAGTATATGCAAAATCTAAATAGGCTTGTCCGGTAGTTTTTAATCGGAAAATCAAGGTTTGATTTCCTTTTGTATCTTTTAAGATATTTGAAACAGGTTCAAAATACAGGTTAGAACTGTTGATTACACGGTTATTGTTTGTAACCAAAGTAAAACCCATGTTACTTTCTTTGTCGTTGAACAAAATCAAAGGATGATTCCTATTCAACGAATCGCGCTTTGAATATTTTTTTAGTTGAACCGAATAAATCCGACCACCTTTGTTACTCAATGTGATTTTAATCAGTTCATTTTCAAGTGTAAATAATTTTTCTTCACCTTTCGATGCAACACTGAAATCACCAAAAGCATCGGCATTTTTTAGGTAGGTTGTTGTATCTTTTACGGCCACAGAATCTTTTAAGACAGTTTCATTTGAAACTTTTCCGGCTAATTCAGCTTTGCTTTGTTCTACCAAAGCTATTGAATCGTTAGTTCTTTTAATAGCTGCTTCTTTTTCGCTTGGTTTGTTTAATACTGAGAATCCAATGACAATCAATGCTATAAGTACAAATCCAAGTATCGTATTTTTATCCATAAATATTTAATTTCCAATTTGTTAATTTCCAATTTTCCAATTATCATATTGGTAAATTGGCCTATTTTCTTGTTATTTTTCTATTGCTGCTTTGATAAAACTGATGAAAAGTGGATGTGGATTTACAACTGTACTGCTATATTCAGGATGAAATTGTACACCAATATACCATTTATGTGAATGTAACTCAATGATTTCTACCAGGTTTGATTCAACATTTAAACCACTGCAAATCATTCCGGCTTTTTCAAATTCATTTTTGAATGCGTTATTAAATTCAAAACGGTGCCGGTGACGTTCGCTAATATTTTCTTTACCGTAAATTTCATAAGCTTTTGATCCTTTTTTCAATTTACATTTGTATGCACCCAAACGCATGCTTCCACCCAAATTCAGAATGTTTTTCTGTTCATCCATGATATCGACCACGTTATGAGTGGTTGAAGCATCAATTTCAGTGCTGTTTGCATCGGCATAACCCAGTACATTTCGGGCAAATTCAATCGACATACTTTGCATTCCCATGCAAATTCCTAAACTTGGAATATTGTTTTCACGCGTAAATTTTAAAGCTGCAAATTTACCTTCCATTCCGCGTTGTCCAAAACCCGGAGCAACGATAATTCCATCTAAATTCGCTAATTTCTTGACAACATTTTCTTCGTCCAGTTTATCGGAGAGAATTAACTCCAGTTTCAACTTTTTATTGTTATAAGCACTTGCATGAAGTAACGATTCAACGATAGATTTATAAGCATCAGGTAATTGAACATATTTGCCAATAATTCCAATTCTGACTTCTTCTTTTGCATTTTCAAGTTTTTCAACAAATGCAATCCATTTAGTCATGTCAGCTGCCGGAATCTTTTCCAAATCAAATCCCATTTTTGTCAAAACAACTTCATCCAGTTTTTCTTGCTGCATGTTCAAAGGTACGCGATAAATAGTTGGAACATCGATAGATTGCATAACGGCACTCGTTTCAACGTTACAAAACAAGGCAACTTTTTTGCGCATTTCCATTGAAATATTGTGTTCGGTTCGCAAAACCAAAATATCGGCCTGGACGCCTTGTTCCTGAAGCGCTTTCACAGAATGTTGTGTTGGCTTTGTTTTCAATTCTTTGGCGGCTGCCAAATAAGGCACATAAGTTAAATGAATGATCAGACAGTTTTTACCCATTTCCCATTTTAACTGACGAACGCTTTCGATATAAGGTAATGATTCAATATCGCCAACTGTTCCACCTATTTCAGTAATTACAAAATCAAATTCGCCTTTGTTTCCAAGGAGTTTGATATTGCGTTTAATTTCATCGGTAATGTGCGGAATAATTTGTACTGTTTTTCCCAGATAATCGCCGCGACGTTCTTTGTTTATAACGTTTTGATAAATACGTCCGGTGGTAATATTATTGGCACGATGGGTCTCAACGTTGAGGAAACGTTCGTAATGTCCAAGATCTAAATCAGCTTCATGTCCATCAACGGTAACATAGCATTCGCCATGTTCATAAGGATTCAGAGTTCCCGGGTCAATATTGATGTAAGGGTCTAATTTTTGATTAGTTACTTTAAAACCTCTGGCTTGTAATAATTTACCGAGCGATGCGGCAATAATTCCTTTGCCCAATGAGGAAGTAACTCCACCGGTTACGAAAATGTACTTTGTCTCTTTCACGTTTTGTTTTACTTAAAATTACTACCTGTTTTTTCGCATTTTTAAGTCCGCAAATTTCGGAAAAAAAACTGAATATAGAAAGAAAAATAACAGCTTTTGTGTTTCAACAGATTATCGGCTCGAAAATAGCTATTTTCGAGTTGAATTAAGGGTCGCAAATATTAAAAAATTGAATGTCCAGTATAAAAAAAAACATTTTTCTTGCGTAATTAAAATGAATTTGCAATCTTTGCACTCTCAAATCAAAAAGAAAATGAACTCAGTTTTGACAATTAATAAATTTTGGTGGTGGCACTTGCAGATTAGCTAATCGTGAGATGTTACACCTATGTATATTGTCAAATTAAAAAGATATTACAAAAAGGCTTGTCGGACTCACGATAAGCCTTTTTTAATTTAATACCTGCCCCCTAAACCCCTAAAGGGGGGATAATTTGGGGTAAAAATTTTTAGAATAATAATCAGAATAGATAAATTATGAGTATTTCAAATCCGAACACTCCCCCTTTAGGGGGTTGGGGGGCCGATGAATTTGGCTACTACGGCGAATTTGGCGGAGCATACATTCCCGAAATTTTGCACGGAACGGTGGAACGACTGAAAAAAGCTTATTTTGCCATTAAAGACGATGCTTCGTTTAAAGCGGAGTATTACGATTTGCTGAAAAATTACGTGGGACGTCCGTCGCCATTGTATTTTGCAAAACGCTTGTCGGCTGAATACGGAACGAATATTTATCTGAAACGTGAAGATCTGAATCATACCGGTGCACATAAAATCAACAATGCGTTGGGACAGATTCTCCTGGCAAAACGAATGGGTAAAACCCGCATTATTGCCGAAACCGGTGCTGGACAACACGGCGTGGCAACCGCTACTGCATGCGCTTTGATGGGTCTGGAATGCATTGTGTTTATGGGCAAAACAGATGTGGAGCGCCAGTTTTTGAACGTACAAAAAATGCGCATGCTGGGTGCAATGGTTGAACCCGTAACGAGTGGTAACTGGACATTAAAAGATGCCACCAACGAAGCAATCCGTTACTGGTGCTCAAATCCCGATTCGTTTTACATTATCGGTTCTACTGTTGGTCCACATCCATATCCTGATATGGTTGGATTCTTTCAATCGGTTATAAGCGAGGAAATTAAATGGCAATTGCAGGAACAAATCGGTCGCGATTATCCCGATTATTTGATGGCTTGTGTGGGCGGCGGAAGTAACGCAATGGGAACGTATTACCATTATCTGAACGATGATCGCGTAAATATCATTTCAGCCGAAGCCGGTGGTTTGGGCGTTGAAACCGGTGAAACGGCTGCAACCATCAGCCTTGGAACAACCGGAATTATTCACGGTTCAAAAACGCTGCTGATGCAGGATGAAGATGGCCAGATTACCGAACCCTATTCTATTTCGGCAGGATTGGATTATCCGGGAATAGGACCGGCGCATGCCTTTCTTGCCAGAGCCGGCCGCACCAAAGTGTTGGCGATAAACGATGATGAAGCATTGGAAGCGGCTTTTGAATTGACGCGTTTGGAAGGAATTATTCCGGCCATTGAATCGGCACATGCGCTGGCACTACTGAAAAAAGAAAAAGACACCTTTAAACCTGACGATATTGTGGTTCTGACGGTTTCGGGCAGGGGAGACAAGGATATGGATACGTATATTAAACATTTTAAAGAATAACCCCCGACCCCTAAAGGGGAGGCAGAATATTAGTACTGATTATTTAATTTATTTGTATGGAAAATCAAAATATAAATTTAGGAGACAAAACTAACTCAAACTCCCCTTTAGGGGTTGGGGGTAGTTTGAAACTATACGTAAACTCAAAAAAGATGCTGGCCGATTTACAGACGCCGGTAGGAATTTATCTCAAAATACGCGATTTATATACCAACTCGGTGCTGTTGGAAAGTTCGGATTATCACGGAGTGGAGAACAGTTATTCATATATCGGTTTTTGTCCGATAGGTGGAATTTCGGTGAACCGTTTTTTGATAAAAGAAGAATATCCCGACGGAACAAAGATTGAAACACCCGTTACCGGAAAACTCACCGTTGCCGAACGCTTCGATGTGTTTTTGAAGTCGGTTGACATGGTGAAAAATGACAATCCGGTTGGGGTAAACGGGCTGTTTGGTTATTCGTCGTACGAATCGGTGCAATACTTTGAAGATGTAAAACTCTCTGCACGCGAAACCGTTCCCGGAAGCATGCCGGGTTTGCATTATGTTTTATTCAAATATATTATTGCTGTGAATCATTTTAATAATGAACTGACAATCATTGAGAATCTGCTCGAAGGAGAAACTTCGGCGATTGCTGATATTGAAGAAATATTACTGAACAATAATATCGCAACATACGGTTTTTCGGCAGTCGGTGAAGAGAAATCGGATATTTCGAATGAAGATTATAAAAAAATGGTGGCACAGGGCAAAAAGGAATGTTTTAAAGGAAATGTGTTCCAGATTGTGCTTTCGCGTCGCTTTTACCAGCAATACAAAGGCGATGATTTTATGCTGTATCGCACGTTGCGTTCTGTAAATCCTTCGCCTTATTTATTTTATTTTAATTTTGGTGATTTTCGTATTTTCGGTTCTTCGCCAGAAGCTCACTTGGTAGTGGATGCTAAGAAGCAAAAAGCATATATCAAACCGATTGCCGGAACCTTCCGCCGCACGGGTGACGATGAAAAAGATTTTCAACTGGCCGAAAAACTCCGTGTTGACAAAAAAGAAAATGCCGAACACGTGATGTTGGTAGATTTGGCCCGTAACGATTTAAGTCGCAATGCCGACCACGTGGAAGTGGAAGTGTTCCGCGAAGTACAGTATTATTCGCACGTACTTCATTTGGTTTCGAGCGTAAGCGGAAAACTGAAACCCGATACCAAAATCATTAAACTTTTTGCCGATACATTCCCTGCCGGAACACTTTCGGGAGCTCCGAAAATTAAAGCCATGCAACTTATCGACAGCATTGAACCGCACGACCGCGGTCCGTATGGTGGATGTCTGGGTTATATCGGTTTCGATGGAAGTATGAATCAGGCGATAACCATTCGCTCATTCGTGAGCAAAAACAACACGCTTTACTATCAGGCAGGTGCGGGAATCGTTGCCAAGTCGGACGAAGAAAGTGAATTGCAGGAAGTGAATAATAAATTGGCTGCGCTGAAAAAGGCGATTATGACGGCAACTGCCCCCTAATCCCCTGAAGGGGGAATAAGAAAATAACCTCCGACCCATAAAGGGGAGAAAGAAATATTAGAATAGATATTAAAAATATTTGTATGGAAAATAAAAATATAAATTTAGCAACCGAAACTAACTCCAGTTCCCCTTTAGGGGTTAGGGGCTCCTCCAACTCCCCCTTTAGGGGGCAGGGGGGCTTTTCTATTTTAGTTTTCGATAATTACGACTCGTTTACCTACAATTTGGTACACGCAGTGAAAAAGTTGGGATATACCGACGTGGAAGTGCATCGCAACGACAAAATAGCATTGGAAGATATTGCGCGTTTTGATAAAATCATTCTTTCTCCGGGACCGGGTGTGCCGTCGGAATCAGGCATTTTGCTGGATGTTATCAGAACTTATGCATCAACCAAAAGCATTCTGGGAGTTTGTTTGGGCGAGCAAGCCATTGCCGAAGCCTTTGGCGGAACGTTGATTAATCTTACCGAAGTGCATCATGGAGTAAGTTCGATGGTGGATGTATTGGAAGAAGATGTGTTGTTCAATGGGTTGGCGAAAAAACTCGAAGTGGGGCGTTATCATTCATGGGCAGCCGAAAAATCGACTTTGCCGGAATGCCTTACAATAACTGCTGTTGACGAAGAGGGAATGATTATGGCATTGGCACATAAAACGTTCGATGTACGTGGTGTTCAGTTTCATCCTGAATCGGTGTTGACTCCCGACGGAGAGAAAATGCTGAAGAATTGGTTGGAAGCAAGCCCCCCAACCCCCTAAAGGGGGAGTTATGGAGGCGAAATCTCTAGCCACTTTCAAATAATTTTCTTAGATAAATAATTAAAATAAATTTAAATTCAATATTCCCCCTTTAGGGGGTTAGGGGGCAGATTTATGAAACAAATTCTTAATCAATTATTCAATCACCAGTCCCTTACAAAGCAGGAAGCTGCTGAAGTAATGACGAATATTGCTGCGGGAAAATATAACGAATCTCAGATTGCCGCATTTATTTCGGTTTATCTTATGCGTAGTATTGAGCTCGACGAGGTTATCGGTTTTCGGGATGCCTTATTAGAACTGGCTATTCCGATGGATTTATCTGAATTCGATCCTCTTGATATTGTTGGAACGGGCGGTGATGGTAAAAATACGTTCAATATCTCAACTTGTAGCTGTTTTGCTGTGGCGGGTGCGGGTTACAAGGTGGCGAAACATGGCAACTACGGCGCCACTTCGGTAAGCGGTTCGTCCAATGTGTTGGAATACTACGGTGCCAAATTCACCACTGACATTGATGTAATCAAACACTCGCTGGAAGATTCCGGTTTTGCCTATTTGCACGCACCGTTTTGCAATCCGGCCATGAAAAATGTGGCTCCGGTGCGTAAAGGTTTGGGTGTTCGTACATTTTTCAATGTATTGGGACCGCTTATCAGTCCTGTGAAACCACACTATCAGTGTCTCGGCGTGTATAACCTGAAAATGATGCGGCTCTATAATTATATTTACCAGAATCTGGGCGTGCAATATTCCATTGTACATTCGTTGGACGGTTATGACGAAATTTCGCTCACCGATACCTGCAAGGTAATGACTAACAGCGGAGAATTTATTTATACGCCCGAACAATTAGGCTTTAAAACACTGAAGCAAGAAGAACTCTGGGGCGGCAATACCATTGACGAAGCTGCCCGGATATTTATGAATGTGCTCGAAAATAAAGCTACCGATGCACAACGCGATGCGGTGATTATCAATTCAGCTTTTGCCATTGAAACACGTTGTCCGCAAAAACCATTGGAACAATGTAAAGCCGAAGCAGCAGAATCCTTGGCCAGCGGAAGTGCAAAAAAAGTGTTTGAAAAGTTTGCGGAGATATATAAATGACCCCCAACCTTTAAAGGGGAGTAAGAAATATTACAACTGATTTTTTTATATTCAAAATGAAAAATAACAAGGACATACTAGATGAAACTAACTCTAATTCCCCTTTAGGGGTTAGGGGCAATATTCTAGATAAAATACTTGCTTCCAAAGCCATTGAAGTTGCTTCGTGCAAACTATCAACGCCCGTTTCTGTTTTGGAAAAAGCACCAGCCTTTTCCCGCAAATGCTTATCGCTGAAGCAAAGTTTATTGAACTCGGAATCGGGAATTATTTCGGAGTTCAAGCGTAAATCACCATCGTTGGGTTGGATTCACGAAGATGCTGATGTGGTGGATGTAACTTCGGGATTCAGTACTGCCGGAGCTTCTGGTATTTCTATTTTGACTGATCTGAAGTATTTTGGCGGAACGCCGATGGATTTGATGGCTGCCCGGCCCTTTATTAGTTGTCCCGTGCTGCGGAAAGATTTTGTGATTGATGAATATCAGCTCTACGAATCCAAAGCCATTGGAGCGGATGTGATTTTACTGATTGCTGCGGCATTGACAGTGGAGAAAACATTGGAACTTGCCCACAAAGCGCACGAACTCGGACTGGAAGTATTGCTCGAAGTCTACAATGCTGAAGAAATTGGTCATGCCAACAATTACGTGGATATGCTTGGTGTGAATAATCGTAATTTAAAAACCTTTGAACAAAGTATTCAGGTTTCATTTGACTTAGCTGAATTAATTCCTGATAAGTTTGTAAAAGTCAGTGAAAGCGGTATTTCAAAGGTAGAAACTGTAAAAGAATTGCGTAAAGTTGGTTATAAAGGTTTCCTGATGGGTGAAAATTTTATGAAGGAAGAGAATCCGGCGGAAGCACTTGTTAAGTTCATTGCGGGGTTAAAAAAATAGTAATTTACTTCGTGTTATTTGGCTTCGCACGTCATTAATAGTTATTCGTTGTTATTTCAAATATCAATAACGTCTCGACGAAGGAGAGACAAATAACACAAAGTGAATAACGGCGAAGCCAAATAACGCACAGCAAAAACAATTAATATCGAAAAAATGGATACTTCACTAAAAATAAAGGTTTGCGGGATGAAATTCCCCGAAAATATACGAGCTGTCGCAGCATTGAAGCCGGATTTTATGGGATTTATTTTTTATCCCAAATCACCACGATTTGCAGAACCGTTAGATGTTTCTGTTTTAAATACATTGCCTCCGACCATTAAAAAAATCGGTGTGTTTGTAAACGAAAATCTGGAGAATATCCTGACCATTATTTATAAATATAATCTGGATGGAGTGCAACTTCACGGAACGGAACTGGTGAAAATGTGCCGTGAGCTTCACAAAGCAGGGTATATCGTTATTAAAGCTTTTCCCATTGCCGAGGTATATAATTTCAAAGTGACGAAAGCATACGAAGGTACATGCGATTATTTCCTGTTCGATACAAAAACAGATGCTTACGGTGGCTCGGGTGTGAAATTCAATTGGGCCATGCTCGATGAATACAAAGGCGAAACGACTTTTTTGCTGAGTGGCGGCATTGCTGCGGATGATGCGGAAGCAATATTGAAAATTGAACATCCGAAATTTGCCGGCGTGGATTTAAACAGTAAATTTGAAGTGAAGCCGGGAGAAAAGAATGTAAAATTGTTGAAGGAATTTATGCGGCAGTTAATCGTTTGATTAGTTATTTGCCTTCGGCGTTATTTATAGTTATTTGCTTCGCGTTATTAATTGTAAGAGAAAAACATCAAATCGACCGTTGACTTTTGACCTTCGACTTTAGACATAAAAATCATGAACAGAATTAATAAATTATTCCAACAAAAATCCGAAAACATTCTTTCGGTATATTTTACGGCGGGTTTTCCAAAACTGGAAGATACTTTTCCTACGTTGAAATGCTTACAAGATAATGGCGTGGATTTAGTAGAAATCGGCGTTCCATTTTCAGACCCAATGGCCGACGGCATTGTGATACAAAACAGCAGCCAACAAGCATTAAAAAACGGAATGAGCATCCGCAAACTGTTTGAACAACTGACAGCGGTGCGTGCTGAAATTAATATTCCACTCATCATGATGGGTTATCTGAATCCGGTTATGCAGTTTGGATTCGAAGCTTTTTGTAAAGAATGCAGTCGGGTGGGAGTGGATGGAATGATTATTCCCGATCTGCCCATGGCCGATTTTCTTGCGGAATACAAAGAAATTGCCGAGCGTTACAAACTGGAATTTATTTTTCTGATCACACCTGAAACATCGGAAGCGCGCATTCGTGAAATCGACAGCCACACTAACGGATTTATCTACATGATTTCGTCGGCTGCAGTGACCGGAACGCAAAGTTCATTTGATAACAAGGTTGATTATTTCAATCGTATAAACTCCATGAACCTGAAAAATCCGCGCCTGATAGGTTTCGGTATTTCCAATAAATCCACTCGCGATATGGTGAATCAATATTCTTCGGGAGCCATTATTGGCAGTGCTTTTATTAAGGCTTTGCAGGAAACAAATGATGTGGAAAAAGGTGTGAAATTGTTGCTGGAGAAATTGGAAGAATAATTTGAAAGAGAATTTTAACAAAAAAGTGAAATATTCATTCCGGATACAGCAATTTCTGTTTTAAATTTTAGATTTTAAAATTAGCACGTTTTCAAAGCGATTTTTCGTATCTTTGTTGTCCTAAAATCATTTCAAAAAAAGTCGTTATGGGAAGTTACGGGAAGTTTATCGGTGGAGGACTCGGTTTTGTGTTAGGAGGACCAATCGGTGCATTAATAGGTTTTGCATTGGGTTCGATGTTCGATGGCACTCAAATATTAACTTCAACTCACACCTTGGCCCCAAATCGCACAACAGAAGGTGATTTCAAGATGAGTTTGCTCGTTTTAATGGCTTGTATAATGAAAGCCGATGGACGTGTTGACAAAGCTGAACTGGCAGTAGTGAAAAAATTTTTGGTTGCCAATTTTGGCGAACAAGGCGCGTTGGAAGCGCTGCAAATTCTCAAAAATCTTTTGGATCAGCCAATTGACGAAACTGAAGTTGCCACACAAATTGGTCAGTATATGAATTATTCGTCGAAACTGGAATTGCTTCATTTGCTTTTTAATATTGCTTATGCCGATGGGGAAGTTGTTTCTTCGGAATTGGCTACTATTCAGCGGATTGCCAATATTTTCCACATTGATCGGCTTGACTTTGAATCAATCAAGGCACCTTACATGAAACAGGTTGACCGTGATTGGGCTTATAAATCACTCGAAATTGAATCATCCGCAACCGACGAAGAAATTAAAAAAGCTTATCGCCGCATGGCAATGAAATATCATCCAGACAAAGTAAATGATTTGGGCGACGAAGTGAAAAAATCGGCCACCGAAAAATTCCGTTCGATTAATGAAGCGTACGAAAATTTGAAGAAACAAAGAGGAATAGTATAAAACAGAATAATTGAACTTATGGAACACAAACTATATATTTACAATACATTAAGTCGCAAAAAAGAATTGTTCGTATCAATACACGAGAACAAGGTAGGAATGTACGTTTGTGGACCAACGGTTTACGGCGATGCTCATTTAGGTCATGCGCGACCTGCCATTACCTTCGATGTTGTGTTTCGTTACCTTCTTCATTTAGGATATAAAGTCCGATATGTACGAAATATAACTGATGTCGGTCATTTGGAAAATGATGCCGACAGCGGCGAAGATAAAATAGCCAAAAAAGCTCGACTGGATGAATTGGAGCCAATGGAAGTGATTCAGTATTACACAAATCGCTATCACAAAGCTATGGAAGCCTTGAACGTTTTGCCACCCAGCATCGAGCCACATGCTTCGGGTCACATCATGGAGCAAATTGATTTTGTACAGAAAATTCTGGATGCCGGATTTGCTTACGAAAGTCAAGGGTCGGTTTATTTTGATGTGGAAAAATACAATAAATCACACCATTATGGCAAACTTTCCGGTCGAAATATTGAAGATATGCTGGAATCTACACGTGAATTAGACGGACAATCAGAAAAACGTCGAAGCGTGGATTTTGCCTTGTGGAAAAAAGCTTCACCGGAGCATATCATGCGTTGGAAAGCACCCTGGAGCGAAGGTTTTCCGGGATGGCACCTCGAATGTTCGGCTATGGGAACCAGATATTTAGGCGAACAATTTGATATTCACGGTGGCGGAATGGATTTGATGTTCCCGCACCACGAATGCGAAATTGCACAATCCACTGCCGCACTTGGTAAAGAAACAGTGAAATATTGGATGCACAACAATATGATTACCATTGGTGGTCAGAAAATGGGAAAATCGTTTGGCAATTTCATAACCTTGGAAGAATTTTTCTCCGGAAATCATGCGTTGCTCACGCAGCCATTTAGCCCAATGACGGTTCGTTTTTTTATTCTCCAAGCGCATTATCGCAGCACTGTTGATTTCAGCAGCGCAGCATTGGAAGCATCAGAAAAAGGCTTGAGCCGGTTGATGGAAGGCTATGCACGTTTGCAAAAACTGTCTGCTTCGGCTACTTCGTCGATCGTAACTGCCGGACTTCGTATAAAATGTGAAGAAGCCATGTGCGACGATTTGAATACGCCAATAGTCATTTCGTATTTGTTCGATTCTTTGAAAGCTATAAACATGGTTCACGATGGAAAAGAAACCATTTCAGTTGCCGATTTGGATGAACTGAAAGCTGTTTTCAAGTTGTTTATCGAAGATATTTTAGGTTTGAAAGCCGAAAATGACGCTTCTGCTGGAAATGAATCATACAAAAAGGCGATTGATTTGTTATTGAATATGCGCTTGGAAGCCAAACAAAACAAAGATTGGGCAACCAGTGATAAAATCCGGAACGAACTGACAGCACTTGGTTTTGAGATTAAAGATACGAAAGACGGATTTGAGTGGAAGATATAAAATATGCTTATAAGATAATGTGCCAATGAATTCCACCGGCGAAATAATTCTTTATCAATCAGACGATTCCACTCAGTTAGAAGTGAGAATTGAAGATGAAACTGTTTGGCTGACACAAGCGCAAATGGTTGATTTGTTCCAAAGGGATGTATCTGTTATATCTCGTCATATTAGCAATATTTTTAAAGAAGGTGAACTGGACAAAAAAAGCAATTTGCATTTTTTGCAAATTGCTTTTTCAGACAAACCAATTATTGTATATAGTCTTGACGTCATCATATCTGTTGGTTATCGTGTAAAATCTAAACGTGGAACACAATTTCGGATTTGGGCAAACAGCATCTTGAAAGAATATTTAATGAAAGGTTATGTGCTTAATAACCGAATTGACCGGATTGAAAAGAAAATATTGGAACACGACCAAAAGTTTGATTTGCTGATAAAAACTTCACTTCCACCCCACGAAGGGATTTTTTATGACGGACAGATTTTTGATGCTTATAAATTTACCGCTGATTTAGTGAAATCGGCTAAAAAATCTATTATTTTGATTGACAATTACATCGATGAAAGTGTTCTACTCATGTTAGCAAAACGGAAAAATGGAGTGAACGCCACAATATATACATCTAAAATAAGCAAAGAATTGCAATTGGATATAAATAAGTTTAATGCTCAATATGAGAATGTTGAAGTGAAAATATTTACAAAATCACACGATCGGTTTCTGATAATTGATAACGAAATTGTTTATCATATAGGAGCTTCACTTAAAGACTTGGCTAAGAAATGGTTTGCCTTTTCAAAAATTAACTTGGATGCAGATGAAATGATTTTTAAAATTAAATAATAAATAACTGAACTTTCGCAAGTAATTTAAAAGATTGATTTACAAGAAAAAAGCAACATATTAATTTGGTAAAGTCGCTGAAATTCAGTAACTTTGTGTGGCAAAACAAAACCCAAACAATATGTTGCGACAC
>Ga0209429_10000554_pt1 | contig 24667 bp, 24 predicted proteins | sample BarGraNGADG00212_3_FD_184493 | JGI IMG/M metagenome (GOLD analysis project Ga0209429, IMG submission 184493) | Arctic peat soil microbial communities from Barrow, Alaska - Barrow Graham LP Ref core NGADG0004-212 (SPAdes) (version 2) | ecosystem: Environmental > Terrestrial > Soil > Wetlands >...
CGCGCCAATGGGCGCCAGCTAACCCCGGCGGCTGGATGTTTTCCCGGCTGGCTCCGGCGGCACCGCGTCAGGCGATTCCGGATATTCCAGCACCTTCCCCTCGAAATTCCTGAACACGATGCGCTCCGCGTTGTGGCTGAGCACGGTTTCCGGATTGATAGCCACTTTGCCGCCGCCGTTGGGAGCGTCGATGACATACTGGGGCGCGGCATAGCCCGACGTGTGTCCGCGCAGCCAGCGCATCACGTCCAGGCCGCGTCGCACGCTGGTCCGCAGATGCGCTGACCCGGCGATAAGATCGCACTGATACAGATAATAGGGTTTGACCCGGCACAACAGGAGCTTCTGCACGAGGGCCAGCATGACCGTGGGATCGTCATTGACCTCCCTTAGAAGCACGGATTGATTGCCCAACGGAATGCCGGCGTCGGCCAGCCGGCCCAGCGCCGTCCGCACCTCGGTGGTCAATTCGCGCGGGTGATTAGTATGAATGCTCAGAAAGAGCGGATGGAATTGTTTCAGGCGCGCACATAATTCCGGCGTGATGCGCTGCGGCAGAAAAATGGGAATGCGCGATCCGATCCGCAAAAACTCCACATGGGGGATCTCCCGCAACCGGCCCAGCAGATAGGCCAGTTTGTCGTCGCTGAGCAACAACGGATCCCCGCCGCTGAGCAGGACATCCCGAATCGCCGGGGTGCGGCGGAGGTAATCGAGTTGCCGCTCCAACTCCGGATGAAAATCGTAGCCCGAAGCGTTGCTCACCAGCCGCGAGCGCGTGCAATAGCGACAATAGGAGGCGCAGCGGTCGGTGACGAGAAACAGCGCGCGGTCGGGGTAGCGATGCACCAGCCCCGGCACGGGCGAGTAACGGTCTTCGGCGCACGGATCGCTCATCTCCCACGGAGCCGTGTGGCTTTCCTCGATCCGCGGAATGACCTGCCGCCGGATGGGACAATGCTCGTCGGCGGGATCGATCAAATTGAAATAATAAGGGGTGATGGCCAGCGACAGTTTCTGGCGGGCCAACATCACGCCGGCGCGCTCCTCCCGGGTGAGGGTGGGCAACAACGTCTCCAGTTGTTCCAGGGTGGTAACGCGGTGCTGAAGCTGCCAGTGCCAGTCCTGCCAATCGGCGTCAGACACGCGCGACCAGGGACCGCGACCGGCGGAATGAAATGCCTTGAGCCATTTCACTTGGGCCAAGTCGGGTCCGCGCCCTCCAGGTTCTGGTTCTGCCTGATCAACCATGCAGGGCAACTATAATTTAGGTCGCTTGACTGTCAAGCGGGTCGGTAGCTTGCGGCTGAGACGGCGCGCGGGCGTCCTCGCCCAATGTCACTAAGATTTCATGGTCATCGGAAAGCGCCAGAGGACTGGCGCAGTCCAAAACGCTTCGCGAATTCACGGCCGGTTCGAGCGGGCGCCAGCTTTTGGACTGCGCCAGTCCTCTGGCGCTTTGGGAAGGACGATTCTGACCTGTCCCTTAGTTCTCACCGCAGCGATTGGCTGGAAACCCCGCTGCCTGGTTTCTGCAAAAACCCGCTATCCATCCCGGGCTTTTGCGTTATACTGTCGGGCATGAAACCATGGATCAGCGACTATATTGTGCAGCAAAAGGCTGTCTTGGACGCCATTCCGGCGGACGCGGTGGAACAGCTCATTCAAACCCTGCGCCAGGCCTTGCGCGAAGACCGGCAGATTTTTGTCTTCGGCAACGGCGGGAGTGCGGCCAACGCGTCCCACTTTGTCACCGACCTGGGCAAGGGCGCTTCCGACAAGGCCGGCAAACGCTTTCGCTGCCTGGCGCTGAACGACAACGTCAGTTGGATCACCGCCCTGGCCAACGATTACGCCTACGAAGATATTTTCGTGCGCCAGTTGGAAAATTTCGCCAATCCGGGCGATATCGCCTTCACCATGAGCGTTAGCGGCAACTCGCCCAACGCGGTCAAAGCCATCGAATGGGCCGGACAGCACGGCCTGCAAACGATCGCCCTGGTGGGCGGCAAACGCGGCCGGCTGGCCGACCTCGCCCATCACGTCATAGTGATCAACTCGACCCACTACGGCCGTGTCGAGGATGCCCAAATGGTGATCTGTCACCTGCTTTGCTACGCCTTCATGGAAAATCCGGCGTGGGGAAAATAGCCGGCCCCCCATCCTTAAATGGGCCGGCGCGGCGAAAGGCTTTCGGATATTTCAAATTTGAGATTTGAGATTTCAAATTCAGGGCGCCATGCCGGTCACCGAATCCATTCGAAACAAGCTGAGCCAGGTGCCGCACAAGCCGGGCATCTATCTGATGAAGGATCGCTTTGGCACCGTGATCTACGTCGGCAAGGCGCGCGATCTGCGGAAACGGGTCAGCCAGTATTTTCACCCGTCCCGCCGCCGGGGCTGGGATCTCAAATTCAACGCGCTGGTCGATGCCATCTACGATTTCGACGTGCATGTGGTGCGCAGCGAACCTGAGGCCCTGCTGCTGGAAGGCAAGCTGATCAAGGAATTCAAACCCCGTTACAACGTCAGCTTCCGCGACGACAAACGGTTCCTCCTCCTCAAGATCAATCTGAACGACCCCATCCCGCGCTTTGTCCTCACGCGCCTCCGGCAAGAGGATGGCGCCCGATATTTCGGCCCTTTTGTCAATGGTCCGGCCGCGCGCAAAACGCTGGTGCTGGCGCAACGGCAGTTTCTATTGCGCGGCTGCCGGGTATTTACTCCGGGGGAAGCCGACTACAAACACTGCCTGTACGCCCATCTGCGCTTCTGCACCGCTCCTTGCATCGGCAACGTGGCCCGCGAGCCCTACCTGCTGCAGGTGCGCGCGGCCTGCGACTTCCTCTCCGGCCAATGCGAGGAACTCGCCGGCCAGCTCGAAGCGGAAATGAAACGGGCCGCTGCGGACCTGGAGTTCGAGAAAGCCGCCCGCTTGCGCGACACGCTGGCCGATCTGCGCCAAACCACGAAGAAAACCCGGACCTTCGAAAGGCTTCCTTACACGCTGCCCGTCGCGCTCGACCCGCAACGCGACCTGGCCGAACTGGCGGCGGTTCTGCAGTTGCCCCAACCGCCCGAGCGCATCGACGGCTTCGACATCTCCAACATCAGCGGCACGTTTTCGGTGGCATCGCTGGTCACCTTTCGCCAGGGCCGGCCGGACCGCGCCCATTACCGGCGGTTCAAAATGAAAACGGTCACCGGCCAGAACGATGTGGCCTGCATGGCCGAAACCATCCGCAGACGGTACCAACGCCTGCTCAACGAAGGCAGCGCCTCACCCGCGCCGGCGAATAGCCCGGCCACCAGTGGCAACCTGCCGGACTTGATCTTGATCGATGGCGGCAAGGGACAACTCAATGCCGCTGGCGCGGAACTGGCAAAACTGGGACTCCAAGGGATTCCGATCCTCGGCCTCGCCAAGGAATACGAGGAAATCCATCGGCCAGGCCAGAGCGAGCCCTTGCGGTTGAGTCGGGACTCGGGCGCCTTGAAGCTGCTGCAACGGGTGCGCGACGAGTCGCATCGCTTTGCCAATAACTTCAACGCCCAGTTGCGCCTGAAAAAAATCTCCGAAAGCATCCTCGACGAATTCCCCGGCATAGGCAGGCAACGCAAGTCGGCCTTGCTGAAAAAGTTCGGCTCGGTGCAACGGCTCCGTCAAGCCACCGTCGAGCAACTGGCCGAAGTGCCCGGTTTTGGCGGCAAGGCCGCCGCCGAATTGAAAGCCTTCCTCGAAGCCCGCTCGGCCGCGCCGCCTCAAACAAGCGCCAATCCTACTTCATCGCCGCATAGACACGGTGCACGTCCTCGTGGTCGTCGAGGGTATTGAGGAAATCGGTGACTTCTTTGCGCGCGGATTCGGTGATTTCAGGACCGTTCTTGCCCACATAACGAATTTCGGAGGCAAGGATGGTCCAGCCCGCGCTTTTGAGGGCTTTCGAGACGGCGTCGAGTTCGCGAATTTCGGTCAGAAAACGGGCGCCCTTGCGGCCTTCCGGCACTTCTTCCGGCTCGAGCGGTTCGAGGTTCTGAGCGCCGGCCTCAATGGCATCGGATTCGGCGTCGCGGGCCAGGTCGGCGTGGGTGGCTTCGACCACCCCCAGGTGGTTGAAAAAAAAGGCGACGCTGCCGGGCTGTCCCATGGAACCCGCCTTGAACAGGTTGCGAATCTCCGACGCGGTGCGATTACGGTTGTCGGTGAGGCATTCGACCACGACGGGCACCTTGTGGGGCGCGAAGCCCTCGTAGGTGACCAGCTCGATAGTGACCTTCTCAGCGGTCTGCCCCGAGCCTTTTTTAATAGCGCGCTCGATGGTGTCGCGGGTGACTGAAGCCTTGCGCGCTTTTTCCAACGCCGCCGCCAGACGGGCATTCGATTCGGGATCGGCTCCGCCCAGCTTGGCGGCGACCATGATTTCCCGAACCAGTTTGACGACCACTTGACCGCGCTTCTGGGCGTTAGCTTCGCGGCCGGATTGTTTCCATTGTGCGCCCAATTTTTCTTAACTCCCTAATACCTTGCTATCTCAACCGCCAGACAATGCGTGCCTTGTCCAGATCGTAGGGGGACATCTCCATCTTGACGCGGTCGCCGACGGTCAGGCGAACCCAGCGTTTGCGCATCTTGCCGCAGATGGTGGCCAGCACGAGATGTTTGTTGGCCAGTTCAACCCGAAACATCGTGCCGGGGAGCACGGTCTGGATGCAACCTTCAACTTCTATATGTTCTTCTTTCATGTGCGGGTTGGGTGTTGACACCGGTCAGTCACCGATAGCGGCATTCCACGGACCGGCATCCAGGATGCAACCACGCAAAAAAACCGAGGCCCGGCGAATCCGGGCCTCGACCCAACAGAAAAACCGCCTGATTAATAGCGACTGCGACCGCCGCCGCCGCCGCCGCCGTATTCGCGACGACCACCACCACCACCGCCGCCGCCGCCGCCGCCATGTTCACGGCGACCGCCACCCGGACGCTCTTCGCGAGGCTTGGCGATGTTGACCGTGAGTTCGCGACCGTCAACCGACTTGCCGTTCAGGCCTTCAATCGCGGCCTGCGCCTCTTCGGGCGTGCTCATCGTTACGAACCCAAACCCGCGCGGACGGCCGGTCTCCCGGTCCATCATCAGGTTGACTTCGGACACCGTGCCGTGCGCGGCAAACATGTCCTGCAATTGAATTTCCGTGGTGTTGAAGGATAAATTTCCAACAAACAGTTTATTACTCATACGTGATGTTACTGTCCAAAACTAACCGTTGCTTTCGCCAGACTGTTCCCGACCATCGGGTCTAAAATCATCACTGAACGGAGTTCAACTGAGGATTCACCATGCCCTGAAAGTGACCAGCTATCGAACAGATAGCGAAAGGTAACTGTTTCATTAAGGATAGCAATCGATTTTTTCAACTTTTTTTGCCTCCCGGCGCGGCCGAACGTATAAGTACCTGCATCAGAATATGATCCAGCGACATTCGGGATTTAAAGAAAGGGCAAACGTTACGAAAGGGCTGGCTTTGGTTTTGACATGCTCGTGCTGGTTGTTAGCCTCTTTGGTCATGAAGCGTGACCTTTTTATCCTGGTTGCTGTGCTAGGGGCTTTTTTCACTGGCTTCCATGCCGCTGCCGCCGATTCCAAACCCAACGTCATCTTCATCCTGGCTGACGATCTGGGATACGGCGACGTGGGATGTTTTGGTCAGAAGCTCATCCAGACGCCTAACCTCGACCGGCTGGCCAGGGAGGGGATGCGCTTCACGCAGTCGTATGCCGGGACCACCGTCTGCGCTCCGTCGCGCTGTGCCCTTATGACCGGCAAACACACGGGGCACTGCTTCGTTCGCGGCAACAAGGAGATCAAGCCCGAAGGCCAGGAACCGATGCCTGCGGACACGTTCACCGTCGCCCACCTGATGAAGCGCGCGGGCTATGCCACCGGGATCGTCGGGAAATGGGGTCTGGGCAAGCCCGACTCCACGAGCACACCGGACAAGATGGGCTTCGACTATTTCTTCGGCTACAACTGCCAGACCAAGGCGCACGAGTATTACCCCGAGTATCTCTGGCGCAACCACGAGAAGGTCATGCTTAACGGCCAGTTTTACTCGCACGACCTCATGGCTGAGGACGCCCTCGATTTCGTGCGGAGAAACCAAGTCAAACCCTTCTTCCTGTACCTGGCGTTCACCATCCCGCATGGGAAATTTCAAGTGCCGAGCCAGGAGCCGTATGCCCAGGAGAACTGGCCGCCGCAACCGAAGAACATCGCCGCGATGATCTCTCGGCTGGACAAGGATATCGGGCGCCTGATGGCGTTGCTGAAGGAACTGGGCCTAGACGAGCGAACGCTGGTGTTCTTTGCCAGCGACAACGGGGCGGGCTACCCGCCGCAGTTTTTCCAAAGCTCCGGGCCGCTTCGGGGGATGAAGCGCGACATGTATGAAGGCGGCCTCCGCTCGCCCAGCCTGGCGCGCTGGCCCGGCAAAATCAAAGCGGGCGTCGTCAGCGAACAAGTTTGGGCCTTTTGGGATTTTCTGCCAACGATGGCCGAACTCACCGGCCAGAAACCGCCGCCGGATATGGACGGCCTCTCCATCCTGCCCGCACTCCTGCGGGGCAAAGCGCTCGAGCATCCGCCGCTCTACTTCGAATTTCACGAGCGTGGCTTCACGCAGGCGGCACGCCTCGGCGATTGGAAGGCGGTGCGCCTGGGCACTAAGAAACCCATCGAGTTGTATGACCTGAAGACCGACCTCGGCGAGGCGCACGACGTGGCCGCGCAGCATCCTGAGGTGGTGAAACACATCGAGGAATATCTGAAGACGGCGCGGGTGGATTCCGAGATCTGGCCCATTCGCGAGAATGGGGCGAAGAAGGCGGTTGGAAAAAAGGGCCAGCAGAAAACGCCGGCTTCACCCGGAGAATGAACTCCGCGAAAACGAGCCGGCTTTTTACCGCCGATTTCGCCGATGACGCGGATAAAGAAATGAGTCCCTCCGTGCCATCCGCGTAATCCGCGCTCAAATCTTATGTTCAACCAACCCACCATCAGCCGTCGCACGATGCTGAAGACCGTCGCCATGGCGGGAGCCGCCTCAGCCATTCCGACGCGCCTCTTCGGCCTACGGGCGGACGACACGCGCCCGTTCAACCCCGTTTTACGCTACCTGGAATCGCTCGCCCGCACCGACGGCGGCTACGCGTGGGAAGACCAGGCCGACTCGCATCTCACGCCCACGTTCGCCGTGATTGGCTGCTATCGCTTGCTGAAGCAAACACCGCCGAACCAGCACGCGCTGGCCGAGTTCGTTCGCACGCATCATCCGTCCCGGCTTAAAAAGCTGGAGCAGGAACGGCGCGTGTTCGAGTTCCAACAGGTTCAGAGTCTGGTCTGGCTGGGCGCGGATGCGTCCGGGTTTACTGAGAAGATTCGCGCCTGGAAGCAGCCGCTGGTTTACCTGAAACAATACGAGCAGCACGGCTATCCCATCTTCCAGTCGGAAATGGGCGCGTTCACCTGCCGCGCGCTGCTCGGCCTCTCTTTGGCTGATCTCTCTCCTTTCTTCACCGACTACCTGAACGCGCGCCGTCGCGCCAACGGTAGCTTCAACAACACCCCGGCGGACGACGGCGGTGACGGCCACGTGATGAACACCTGGTGGGGTTTGCAGGCGTTGCGCGTGCTGGGTCGCGTCGCGGAAAAGAAAACGGAAACCATCGCCTGGCTGCGCGACTGCCAGCTTCCCAACGGCGGCTTCACTTACCAGCCCAAGGCGGAGTTTGGCGACGTGGACGACGTGGCCTATACCCGGGCGGCCTTGCGCGCGCTCAAGGAACTCGGCGCGGTGCCCGAAAACCGCGACGCCTGCCTCTCCCGCCTGCACGCGCTCGCGAACCCCGATGGCGGTTTCGGCGACCGGCCCGGCTGGCTGAGCAATCCCGTGGCGACTTATTGTACGCTCGATTCACTGGAGGCAGTGGGAGCGCTGGATTCAATTTCAGCCATCCGCGGAGCCGCGCCGAAACGAAGCCCAGCTTGGCCGGCGAATTTGAAAGTGTTTTCCATTCAAATCGAAGCCCACGGTCACGGCAGTCCGGCGGAAGCCGTGGACTTGGCCCGCGCGCTCCGCATTCACCTTTGGGGCGCGAAGAACGCCAAGCCGGAGTGGATCGCGCGCGCGCAGGCACTGGCCGGCCAGCAGCAGGCGCCCGTGACGTTTTTTGTCGCCAACGAAGAATACGGCACTTGGGTCCAGGTGCCCGGGCTCGGCACCTACAGCCACACCAGCGACATCATTGCCAAAGCGGGCAGCAATTTTGGCCCGCCACTCTCGGAGAAAGGGGTTGTGTCCTGGCCTGAATTTCGCGAACAACGGTTGGCTCCGCTGCAAAAAGCGGGCGGGCGGCTGATCTGGCAATTCGGCGAGAACGAGGAACTCGTTCGGGCCTATCTTGACGACTCGCTGCAACGCGGTGGTTACGCGGCGATCAGCACCTTTCACTTCGGCAACCCGGATTTCACCAACAGCGAGCCTTTTCTGAATCGCTATCGCGGTCAGATTCCGTTCATTGCGCTGCAGGATGCGCACGGCAGCGAACCGTGGTGGTTCGCCGACATGACGACCGGTTTTCGCACCGTGTTCCTCGCCACCGAGCCGACGTGGGAAGCCTGGCTCAACGCGCTGGCACACAACTGGGTGGCAGCCATCCGCCACGACGCCGCGAGCGGTTTCAAAACCTGGATGCACGGCGGCTCGCGCGCCGTGACCGACTTCGTCCGCCAGCATGAGGGCGACTGGCGGTGGTGGGACAACCCGGAAATTCAACGCCCGCTGGTATCCATCGTGGTCATCACCCCGCAGGATGAATTGGAAACGGCGCGGCCCGGGCAAGGCGTCGTAATCCGCGTGCGCTGCGCCTGGGAGAACACCGCGCAAGGACTGCCCAGGAATCCCATAACCGAACTGGTGAAGCTGACCTTGGACGGCTACGAGGTCACACCGAAGCGCGTCGCCGCCCAGCAACCGCGCGGGGCGGCCTACCGGGACTACTACCACTTATTTCACCTGCTCGTTCCCGTGCCGGGCCGGCACACCGTGACGGCAGTTGTGCGCGCGATTGAAACAAAGACGGAGTCAAGCCGGACGGTCGAGTTTGTTGTGTAGAGGCGCTGGCGCGCATGACGGATCGGGTGTTACTGGACCGAAACCGGCCAGAGCGTGACGCTGAACGGTTTGACGGAGTTCAGATTCAACTTCAGTTTAACGGTGTCACTCGTCGGATTGACCACGGCCACGGTCAAGGCTTTCCGATCGCTCGTCAAAGCCGCCGAGACATCCAAGGGACCAGCCTGATGTTCGACCTTCACCGGGATCGTGAGGAAAGGAGATTTGTTTGGCTAGGCAGTTCAGGTTGTCAAGCATACCGATCGAGGGGTGTCAATCAGGCAAGCCCAGAAGTCAGGGCGGTGGAGGGATCTTATCAAGCGGACTGGGCAGCCGGAGCGTAACGGTTGTCCCAACGCCGAGTTGGCTGGCGACTTCGAGGCTGCCGCCATGAGCGTCCACGATGGCTTGGCAGATGGCGAGGCCCAGGCCGCTGTGGCCATTGGCACGGGAGCGTGCTTTGTCGGCGCGGTAGAAGCGGCCACAAATAGGGGGCAGATCTTCCGGCGCAATGCCCTGCCCGGTGTCGGCAACCGTCAGGATTACAGCACCGTTTTCGGGAAGGACGCTGACCCGGATTTCTCCATTTGGCCTGTTATAGTGGACGGCGTTGGCAAGGAGATTGGTGATGACCTGGTCGAGGCGGTCGGCGTCTCCCAGAGCTTCAGCGGGCACCAGGTTGCTATGGATTTGAATGCCGCGCTCGCGGGCCAGGGGGCGGACGAGTTCGATGCCGGCACGCATACGTTCCGCCAGATTGACCGGGCGGCGCTCGATCGATTCCTGGCCGGCGTCGTAGCGGGCAAGCTCCAACAGCGATTGGGTAAGCCGTCGCATTTGTTGAGCCGTATCGAGGCAAACCCCGACGGTTTCGCGGTATTCGGCTGCGGTGCGTTCGCGGGCGAGGGTGGTTTGCGCTTCCGAGATGATGACGGCGATCGGCGTGCGGAGTTCGTGGGAAGCATCGGCGGTGAATTGCTTCTGCTGCGCGAAGGCTGCTTCGAGGCGAGCAAACGTGGAATTCAACACCGCGGCCAGCCGACCGAGTTCGCTGTCCGTGTCGGCGACATCGATGCGTTCCGAAAGCCTGCCGGCGGAGATTCGGCTGGCGGCGGCGCTGATGTCTTCCACAGGGCGCAGGGCGCGGCCGGCGACCCACCATCCGCCTCCCAGCCCGATGACCAGCACCGCGCCGCCGGCGGTGATGAGCCACAAGGCAAAACGCTGCGTGGCTCTCAGATCCGAAGCGATCGAGCGGCCTACCAAAACGCACTCGCCGATTTCGGTGAATTGATAGGCTTCCCGGTTTGCCTCCCGCAGCCGCGGATGAATACCGGTGAGGGCGTCCAGACGCACAGGAAGTGACAGATCCGCGGGGGCGTTGGTGGAACGCTTCAGCAGGTTGCCTCCGCGCGTCCAGATTGCAAAGTAGAAATCGTTCGTCTCCGTTTGGTCGAACAGGCTCAACGTCCGGGGTGCAAGACGGATTTCGCGCGTTTCGAGAAAATCCTCCATCCGCCCGCGGGGCGCTCTTGAATCCGGCTCGGGTCGCCTTGGAAACGGGGAATCGTGACCGGGCTCGAAAGGAGGGTGTTCCGGGGGCGGCCCCAGGGGCATTCGCTCCTTTGGGGCGTCTTCAGCAGATGCGAATGGAGGGCGTCCGGGTGGCGGACCGAAGGGCGGGCGTCCGCGCACATCACCGCTGAGCGCCGAAAGACGGTGCTCCAGTTCTGCGTCGATCTGGCTCAGCCGGTTGGTGCGGTTCAGTTGGTAGGCCGTAACCCCAAAGCCGATCAAGATGCAAACGAGCAGAAACGCCTGCCACAACTGCAACCGCCAGCGGATGGACTTGGTAAACATGGTTTTGTGCGGTAACCGCGCGGGTTCAGGATTCGATGCCATAGCCCTGCCCGCGCCGGGTGGCGATCAGCTCGGCGCCCAATTTTTTGCGAATGCTAAAAATATGCACATCCAGCAGGTTGGAAAGCGTGTCGTCACTCTCGTCGAAGAGATGCTCATAAAGCTCGGTGCGGGTGACAACCTCGCCGCGATGGAGCACCAGGTATTCGAGGATGGCATATTCCCTGGCCGTCAGCGTGACCGCTTGACCGGCACGGGTAATGGTGCGCGCCCGCGTGTCGATGACCAGGTCGCGGACTTCGACCTTGGACCGGGCCTGGCCGGCAGAGCGGCGAATGAGCGCGCGCAGGCGGGCCAGAAGTTCGGTGAGATCGAAAGGTTTGACCAGATAATCGTCCGCGCCCGTGTCCAGACCTCGCACCCGATCCCTGGTCGCATCGCGCGCGGTGAGCATCAAAACGGGAGTCTGCTTCTGTTTGCGGAGGCGATCGAGCACCTCCCATCCATCCAGACGCGGAAGCATGATATCGAGGACGATCGCGTCGTAATCGCAGTTCTCGGCTTTGTAAAGGCCGTCGTCGCCCGCGTCGGCGGTATCCACCGCATAGCCTTCCTCGCGCAGGGCCTTGGCGAGGTTGCTCAGCAATCGCGGTTCGTCTTCCACGACCAATATTCTCATAGCTCGGTGCGGGTCCACCCAGGCTGCGAAGCAGCCGTCTGCGCCGCCTCGCCATCACCAAGTGCAGGAACCAATCTGCCAAAACCCGGATTAAGATGCGATTAAGAATATCGGATTTTGAAATTTAGACCACGGAGTACCCAGCGTTGAAACAGGGCTATTCTCGTTTGTCACGTCGGGACAAAAACCAGCACCTGTAGCTCAAAACAAACCTGTAACCTTGGTCAGATTGATTTCGTCTAAAGTTTACGGAACTGACAACTTTGCCTGCAGGCAACGCAACTCTAAATCCTGATAAAAAAAGGGCTCATGAATAGATTGATTAAATCCATGTTAGTGACCAGCGCCATCGTCGCCGTACTGGGACTTTCCCAGGTTATGGCACAAACGACTGGAGGCGGCAACGGCCGCAGAAACCGAACGCCCCAACAACCAGCCGGCGGCGGCGCGAACCAGGGAAATCGGGGAAATTTAGATCCCGCTCAAATGCAGCAGCGCATCATGGATCGGTACAAAGGAGCTTTGGAGATTACGAGCGATGAGGAATGGAAGGCTATTTCGCAACTGGTTGAGAAGGTCGTGAGTACCCGGCGTGAAACCATGCAAGGTGGGCGGGGCCAGAATGGTGGCGGACGCGGCGGACAGGCTCCCGCCCTGACCGGCGCGATCGGGGAATTGAAGAAGGCATTGGACGCCAAGGCCCCGAATGCCGAAATCAAAGTGAAGCTAGCCGCGTTAGTCGACGAACGCCAAGTTAAGGAAGTGGCCCTGCTACAAGCCCAGGAGTCGCTGCGCAAAGTGCTATCCGTACGGCAGGAAGGACTTGCCGTCCTCAACGGACTATTGCCTGCCAAAAAGCCGTAATCCGCCTTCAGACTTCCTGATCCCGCGGAAAATGGGTGAGCCGCCCGGTGGGGACACCCCTATCAGGAATCGGGATTGTTGTAGCCGGGTTCCCTAACCCGGCGAATCGGGCTCATCGATTTTCCACGCCCCTTCGATTTACATGCGCGGGATCAGAAGTCCTGAAACTGCCACCGAGACCGCGCGGCGCAACCCAGCATCATGGCGGACACCCGAATCACCACCCCCACCGGACCGCCCGCCGCAGCAACGACACAGCCGGACTCGCGTCGGCTCCTTCCGTGGCTGCTGGTTTTGTTTGTCGGCAGCGGATGTGCCGCATTGATCTATGAAATCGTCTGGTTCCAGTTGCTGCAACTGGTGATCGGTTCGTCCGCCGTTTCGTTGGCGGTGCTGCTGGGCACTTTCATGGGCGGGATGTGCTTGGGCAGTCTGGCGCTCCCGCGTTTCATCTCCGCGCAACGGCATCCGCTAAAGGTTTATGCGTTGCTGGAGCTGAGCATCGGGATCATCGGGGTCGCGGAATTGCTAGCAATGCCCTACGTCGGGCGGGTTTACTCGGCTTACGTCGGTCATGGTTTCGCGGGGTTTTTGTTGCGTGGAGCCGTGAGTGCGGTGTGTTTAATCGCGCCGACGATGTTGATGGGGGCCACGCTGCCCGCCATGGCGCGGTGGCTGGAGACCCCCCCCCAAGGGATTTCGTGGCTGGGATTCTTCTACGGCGGAAATATCGCCGGGGCGGTGTGGGATGTCTGTTGGCTGGTTTTTATCTGCTGCGGGTCTATGACATGGCCACCGCCACCTGCGTGGCGGCAGCCGTTAACGGGACGGTGGCTTTAATCGGTTCCAGCCTGGCCGCACTGACGACGCATCATGCGCCCGTTGACGTGCGATCGCCAGTTGCGCTGACTCACCCGGTCGATCGATGGACGGTGTTCGTGGCCATCGCCCTTTCGGGATTGTGCGCACTCGGTGCCGAGGTGATCTGGACGCGCCTTTTGTCGCTGATTCTCGGCGGGACGTTTTATGCGTTCTCCATTATTCTGGCCGTCTTCCTGGTGGGATTGGCCCTGGGCAGCACGGGGGGATCGCTGTTGGCTCGCGGAACCATGCCGCCGCGAATGGCGCTGTTCGGCTGCCAGATGCTTCAAGCCGCGGCCATTGCCTGGACTGCGTTCATCATCGCCAAATCCCTCCCTTATTGGCCAATTAATCCATCGTTATCCCCGAGTCCCTGGGTAACGTTCCAGGTGGATTTGGTGCGCTGCCTATGGGCGATCCTGCCGGCGACCATTCTTTGGGGGGCGAGCTTTCCACTGGCCTTGGGAGCAGTCGCCTCGCCGGGACAGGATCCAGGACGTCTCGTCGGCGGGATCTATGCGGCCAACACCATCGGAGCGATTATCGGCGCAATCGGGTTTAGTGTGGTTTTTGTTCCCTGGTTGGGCACCCAACAAAGCCAGCGGTTGCTCATCGGTTTTTCCACCATCGCCGCACTTTTGCTCTGGGTGCCGCTGGTCCGGTCGCGCGGAGCCCGGCCATCGGCGGGCGCCCCATCCACCATTCCTGCGTTCAGTTTCACAAATGCCGTCTGGATGGGGGTGGCGATGGGAGTAGCGGCTTGGCTGGCATGGAGCGTGCCCCAAGGTTCCGGCGCGGTTGGTAACCTATGGCCGTTTGCTGACTGCCTGGAGCAACGAGGCGGAAATCCTCTACGTGGGTGAAGGAATGAACTCCTCGGTGGCCGTATCGGAAAGGTGGGACAACGGAGCCCGGAATTTTCACGTCAGCGGGAAGGTGGAAGCGTCCAACGAGCCACAAGACATGCGGCTCCAACGGATGTTGGGACATCTGCCGGCGCTCCTCCACCCGAAGCCTCGCTCGGTCCTGGTCATCGGCTGTGGCGCGGGCGTCACCGCCGGCTCGTTTGTGGGGCATCCCGACGTGGAAAGAATCGTCATTTGCGAAATCGAACCGTTGATCCCGCGCGTCGTGGCGGAATACTTCGACTTTGAGAATAACCACGTGTTAAAGGATCCCCGGGTCGAAGTGGTCTGCGATGACGCCCGCCATTACGTGCTAACCTCGCCCGACAAGTTCGATATCATCACGTCGGATCCGATTCACCCGTGGGTAAAGGGCGCGGCCACGCTCTATACCAAAGAATACTTCGAGCGGGTCAAAAACCACTTGAATCCGGGCGGCATCGTCACCCAGTGGGTTGCCCCTTTACGAGAGCAACGCCGAAGTCGTGAAGAGCGAATTCGCGACCTTCCTGGAGGTTTTCCCCGACGGAACCATATGGAGCAACGATGTAAATGGCAAGGGGTATGACGTCGTCATCCTGGGCCAGACCGCGCCGATGAAGATCAACGTGGATGAATTGCAGCAGCGGTTGAGTCGCAAAAATTACCAGTCCGTGGCGCTGTCGCTGGACGATGTCGGGATCAAATCGGGGGTGGATTTGCTCGCGTCCTATGCCGGGCGCGGAGCTGATTTGCGGCCGTGGTTAAAGGACGCTCCCATCAACCGCGATCGAAACTTGCGGCTGCAGTATCTGGCCGGGCTGAGCCTGAACTCGGATCAGAGCGAGCGCATCTACCAGGATCTGATGCAGTACCGCACGTTTCCCGACGATCTCTTTGTGGCCTCCGACCAGAGAATGCGAGCGCTGCGAAAGGCACTGCGGTTGCTGCCATCCCGCCCGTGAACCAGGACCGCTCCGCAGCGGTTCTATCAGCCAACCGCGCATCGGCCTGCATTCATTGGATCCATGGATTCAGCATGCCTTGATCGCATTCCTTGTTTTCATGGTCATTTTTTCTTTCGTCTTAATGCCAGCTTAATCCCCTCCCGCGTAAGGTAGCGGCATGAAACGATTTTGCCGGCTAACCGAAATGCCGCCCGTTAAACCATTGCGGGCTGCCTCGCCTGGCCGAAGCCAACTCAGTTAAGGAAGATTATGTCTCCCTCCATTGACACCCGCGAAAACCGCGAGTTCGCCTCGGAAATCAAGTTCCTGGTGAGCCCACGCCTCGCCAGTCAAATCCGTGACTGGGCGCGCGCCCGGTTGGCGCCCGATCCGCATGCCGGTGGCCAGGCAGGCGATGGTTATCACATCACCAGCCTTTACTTTGACACGGCTCAGTTCGACGTGTTCCATCGCCGGGGTTCGTTTGGCCGCAGCAAGTATCGGATTCGGCGGTACGGCCAAAGCGAGATCGCCTTCCTGGAACGCAAGCTCAGGACGCGGGGATTGCTCGCGAAACGACGCTCCATCGCCAAGCTGGGCGAGCTTGAGCGTCTGGCCGATGCCTCCCCCGAACGCAATTGGACGGGTTACTGGTTTCATCGGCGCCTCCAAGCGCGAGGTCTGGAGACCGTTTGCCAGATTTCGTACGACCGCATCGCGCGCGTCGCCATGACCTACTACGGCCCCATCCGATTGACGCTGGATAATAACCTCCGGGCGCTGCCGGTGGCCGGCCTTGGTTTCAGCGACCAAGAGGGAGCGCCGATCCTGGAAAACCGAATCATTCTTGAATTGAAGTTTCGTTACGAAATGCCGGTGCTGTTCAAAAACCTGGCCGAGGAGTTTGCCCTGAATTCGCAGCCTTTCTCCAAGTATCGTCTGGCCGCAGCCGCCCTGGAGCTGGCCACCGTGCCAGTCTCTGATCCCCAACAAAACCTCGTCCTCCGTTATGCCTGACTTTTTAAAGACTCCGTTCGTCAACAGCCCCAGCGTCGATCCCCTGGACGTGCTGATTCGACTGCTCGTGGCTTTGGCGTTGGGCGCGCTGGTCGCCTGGGTTTATCGCCACACGCGAAAAAGCAGCGAAATCTCAAGCTCGTTTTCCGTGACCCTGGTGCTGCTCGCCATTTTGATCGCCATGGTGACGCAAGTCATCGGCGATAACATCGCCCGCGCCTTCAGTTTGGTGGGCGCACTCTCAATCGTCCGCTTTCGCACGGTGGTAAGAGATACGCAAGACACGGCCTACGTGATCTTCGCCGTGGCGGTCGGCATGGCCGTAGGCGCCAAGGACCTCTGGGTGGGAATCATCGGCATTGGCGTTGTCGGCCTGGCCGCGTATTTGATGATGGCTCGCGCGCAAGCCCGCGGAGCTTCATCCCCGGCCTTCCTGTTGAACCTGCGCGTTGGGCTCGGGCACGATCTGGACACCTTGCTCGGCGGGCCGTTCGAGGTTCATCTCCAGGAGCGCGAACTGATTTCCGTGGCCACCGCCAAGCAGGGCGTTTCTTTGGATGTCACTTACGAAACCCGTTTGCGTCCGACCGGCTCGGCCGATGGACTGGTGAAGGCTTTGAACAAAATTGAAGGCGTACAAAACGTCCAACTGCAGCGCCGGGATTTTGAGCAGGATTAAATCGAAAACCTCTGAATATGGAAACCATCCTTATGAAACTACCATTCACTTCACGAAAACACGCCGTGTGGAGCCTCGCCATCTACGGCGCTTTCTGCCTATGGGCACAATCAGCCGAGACTCCCCCGCCACCGGGCGACCCGCTTCAACCTATGGCCAACGATGGTCCATTCGACGGTGGACCCGGATTTGGACCGCCACCGTTCGATCCGGGCGGTTTCGGTCCGGGTGGACCGGGCATGCGACAGCCAACCAAGCTGGTGAAGCAGTTCGACAAGGATGGCGACGGGCGCCTCAACCAGGAGGAGCGGAAAGCCGCGCGCGAATTCCTGGCCAAGCAAGGAACCAACCGCGGTCCGCGCGGTCCCGGCGGCAGGCGCGGTGGACCCGGCGGACCCGGCGGATTCGGTGGCCCCGGCGAAAACCAGACGCCGCCCCAGCCCGGCCCCAAGCTTGCACCGGCGGATGTGAAGTCGTTTCCCGACGCACCGCTCTATGACATACCAACGCTGCGCACCTACTTCCTCGAATTCGAAAACGCCGACTGGGAGAAGGAACTTGCCGATTTCAAGAATACGGACGTGGAGGTTTCCGCGAAGCTTACGGTGGACGGCAAGACTTACCTGGACGTCGGAGTGCGTTTCCGAGGGAATTCTTCGTTTATGATGGTAGGCGAAGGTTACAAACGCTCGCTGAATGTGACGCTTGATTTCGTTCACAAGGACCAGCACATCGGCGGCTGTCGCACCCTCAATCTGTTGAACTCGCATGAGGATCCTACGTTCCTGCATATCATTCTCTTCAGCCAGGTTGCCCGCGATTATATTCCGGCGCCAAAAGCGAACTATGCGCGCGTGGTCATCAACGGCGAGAGCTGGGGTGTGTATGTGAATGCCGAACAGGTCAATAAGGACTTCGTGAAGGAATGGTACGGTACCGCCAAGGGCGCCCGCTGGAAGGTGCCCGGAAGTCCCAACGGCCGCGGCGGATTAAGTTACCTCGGCGAGGATCCTGCGCAATACAAACGCATCTATGAAATCAAGTCGAAGGACGATCCCAAGTCCTGGGCCGTCTTCATTCACCTCTGCAAGGTCCTGAATGAAACCCCGGCGGATAAACTCCAACAGGCGCTTGCCCCCCTGCTCGATATTGACGGCGTCCTGAAATTCATGGCTCTCGACAACGTGGTGATCAACGGCGACGGTTTCTGGACTCGCGCCAGCGACTACTACCTTTATGAGGACGTAAAAGGCTGCTTCCATATCATTCCAAACGATGTCAATGAAACGTTTAGCATCGGTGGTCCTGGCGGCCCTGGAGGTCCTGGTGGGTTCGGACCTGGCATGTTTATGGCGCCCCAGATCCTGACCCAGGCCGACAAGAATGGAGATGGAAAGCTCGGAAGAGAGGAGTTCACCGCATTGGCCGATGCCTGGTTTGACAAATTGGATCCGGATAAGACCGAAAAGGTGAATCAGGAAAGTTTTACGGCAAAACTAGCGGAGCTACTGCCCCCACCCCAAGGTCAACCAGGGTTTGGTCCTCCTGGCGGCGGGCCGCCCGGTGGCGGGCCTGGAGGTTTTGGCCCCATGAGATTCATTGGTTCCAGTCTGTTCACAGCGTTGGACGCCAATAAGGACGGCTCGATCGCCCGCGTCGAACTCAAAGATACATTCGGCAAGTGGTTTGGCGAATGGGATGCTGAAAAATCGGGCGTGGTGAATGAGGAGAAACTTCGCACGGGTTTAAGCGCGGCTTTGCCTCGACCAAACTTTGGAGGACCTGGCGGTGGGCCCGGCGGTCCCGGCGGCCGGCGTGGGCCAGGAGGTCCTGGTCTCGGTGGGGGGCCGAGGGCGAACGGCATCGAACTCGATCCCCTTGTTTCCGCCAACGACCAAAACAAGCCCCTGTTATCGAAGCTGCTCGCGGTTCCTGCGCTTCGGACGCGCTATCTCGGTTATGTCCGCGACATGGCCGAGAAATGGCTCGATTGGAACAAGCTCGGCCCGCTGGCGCAGCAATACCAAGCGGTCATCGCTGAGGACGTGAAGAAAGACACGCGCAAGCTCTACTCCACCGAGGCCTTCTCGAAAGGTGTGCTCGGAGATGCCCAGACAACCGGAGAGGGTGGCCGCCCGCAAGAGAGCAGTTTGAAAAGCTTTGCCGAGAAACGGCGGGCCTATCTTCTCAGTAATGCCGAGGTCAAAAAAGCGGCCCGCTGATCGTTGATTTACTTAGAGATTCCTCACGTCGTCTCCTACTTTATTAACGGGCTGTAAGGCCATTGTGACAGGATTCACAGGATGGACAGGATGGTTTGGAAATTCATGCATCCGGTTAATCTTGTTAATCCTGTCTAAACGTGTCTGGTCGCTTTTGATTGCGCGCGGCCGTCTCACCGGATTACCTTCAGCCAGCAATGAGAGCACCGAAACCGCGAATCTGGAAGGCATCAGATAATTCACGCCCATTCCGAGTTTGTCTGTTTGGAATCTGGGTCATCCTCCTCGGTGGCTTCAGCCTCTTGGCCGTAACCGCCGGAGAATTAAAAACGACGGCTTTTTCTGACGCGCTAATCATGACCAATGGAACCAAGGCCGCACCCCCTCAACCCGAGCGCCCCCAGCGCCGGTCCGAGTTCGTCGAGCGGTTCGTCCACCCAGGCCTTTTGCATTCCCAATCCGAGATGGTGTGGAACCACTACGAAAACCGCCAGGGCCTGAAGGCGCCTTTCACCAAGCAGGCCGCCGGGAAAATGCGGCCCGAGGGCGCCGCCTGGCAGGCGGATCATCCCGGCTTCGGCACGTTGTGCTTCACGCGGCCGTAAACCTCAAATCACTCCATTTCGGAGGGGCGAGCTCCGGGAGCCCCATAATAACTGGGCGTCGTGTAACTCCGCCCTCCGAAAACCGCGGTTTCAATTGCCTTTCGAAGGACCGTTTACTTGATCCGCTTCAGCGCCTCTTCAGCTTTCTTCTTCGTCGCGTCGTTTTTCGTTTTCTCGGCCACCATCTGCAACGCTTGTTGTCGCTGTTCCTTGGTAACTCCAGTCATGTTATTGCCCGCGAGTTTGGTTATCGCGGAGCAGGCATCTTCAGCGATGTCCGGGTCAGCCGCGAAGGTCGTCAGTAACTCCAGCACCCCGGCAGTTGGGAGGGCACCGACGACCGCAATCGCCAACCGCTTTTCTTCTGGCCGCTTGATCAGCGGCAGCAATTCATTGACCTTGGCGACTTTTTCGTCGTTCTTGAGCTTCTTATCCCCTTGGACATATTGCAGGTAACCACGCAACCCCAGCACCTGGTGCGACATTTTCTTCCCAGACTTGGCCAGCGTCAAAAGCGCTTCCGCCGCGCCGCTGTCCTCCGGCCAATTATCCGGCCAAGCAGACAAGGTGCGCACGGCCTCATCCTGAACCGCCTCATCCGGATCGTTGCCTGCGGCTTTCACGGCCGCCAGAGCATCGGGTCCCCCGACGCTGGCCAGGGCATGCAACCCGATCGTGCGAAGGGCGCTATGGCTGTCTTTCGCGAGGGGTAGCAGGTAGGGCGCACAACCGATGCCACAGCGACCGCTGAGCGTGAGGAGAGCCTTCTCGATGTCCGCCCGTTCTTTGGCGTTTTGAGTTTTTTGCAGCAGGTTCACTAAATCGGCCGTCTGTTTAGCTTCGCCAATGGCGCCGACGGCTTCTATTGCGGCGCTGCGAATCCCGGCATCCGCATCCGCAATCCCCAGCGCAACCGTGGGAAGGGCGGTGTCGATTCGTCGTTGTCCGGCCAGCTCGATGAGAACCTGGCGCTTCTTTCCCGTCGCTTGGGGCAGACGGGCAGCTAGGTCGGCATTGACTTCCTTGCCCGGCAGCAACGTCAGCGCCGCCTTGGCTGCTTTCGCCAATTCGGCATTGTTCCCGACCGCCGCGTCCAACAACGCCGGCACGCAAGAAACATTACCCAAGCGTTGCAGCACGCCGAGCGCCGCAATCTGCAGCTTCGGCGAGCCGCGCTTGACCACTTTTAGAATTGCGGGCAATACCGCATCGTCCCCGCGATCCGCCAACGCCAGGAGCAACGAGGTCTGCCGGTCTGGACCGCTGCGCTCCAGCTCGACCGCCAGCGCCTCGGTCACCTTGCGGCCGGGAAGCTCGCGGGCGGTGCGCAAGGCAATGCCAAGCGTCGCCTTGTCAGCCGATCGCAATTGCTCGATCAACAGCGGCAGTCCGGCTGATTGCCGGGCAAGGATCGCCCCGCGAGTCGCCTCGAGCCGTTTCTGCTTGGGCACATTGGCCTGGCGAATCGTGTCATACAACTTGACCGCCTCGGCGAACTTTCCTTCGGCCATGAACCTTTCGGCGCACCGAATGCAGCCCTCGGCCACCTCCGGCTGAACTTCCGCCACGGCCCCGGCCAGGGATTGCTCCAGAGCCTTGGCGGCCTGGTCGCCACCGATGCGGCCCAGCGCCGCCGCCGCGGCCGACGCCACACCCGTGTCAGCATCTTTAAGCTTGGCCACGAGCCCGCCGACGGCTTTTGAATCGCGACGAAAGCCGATCGAGTTGATCGTCCCGATCAGCAGCCGGCCCTGCAACTTGCCCATCGCCTCGCGCAGCGCCTCATCCGCGGCCGGACCGGGGATGACCTCCAAAGCGATCCGCGCCCACGACGCCAGGCTCTTATCCGACAAGAGGGCTGCCAGTGCGGGAACCGCGTCCTGCGTGCCATAGACGGCCAATTGCTTGCAGGTAATCGCCTTATCCTGGGGCGGTGCGTCCGACTTGAGCACATTGATCAGTTGGCGTTCTTTCTCCTCGGCCGAGATTTTATTGTCGGCCGCGGCAGCCCGAACTGGACTGGCAGCCAGGGCGGAAGCCGCCACCGCGATCAACACCGCACGCCATGCAAAAAATCGAATCTTGAACATCATAATTATCCTTGTTGTCAGATGGGCTCGTTCGGTCCACCCAATTTTATATTCGCCAGGGTTCACGGAGCGCCTCGGAACGCAGCCGGTTGGCTTGCTCGTCGCCGATGAACTCGTTCTTTTGGGGGTCGAATTGGACCTTGCGGTCCAAAAACAGCGCAATATTGGCGGCATGGCAGGTAATATGCGCATGGCAAGCCACGTCCGCGTTGGCTCGGGTCTGACCGCGCGTCTTCACGCAGTCCAGAAAGTCGCGCACATGGAAGTCCGCCGGGTAGCCGCCGATTTTGGCAAGCCTGCCAGTCAGCAGCGCTGGCGAGCTCGCGGCGCAATCGCCGTCATCGCCCGTCTCCACCCAGCCGGTGTCGCCTTCAAACCGAACCGGGCACGACCCCAGTCCAATCCAGCCGTCGTTACGCATGATCAAATTGACGCCGTTGGCATAGCGCGCGAACAACTTGCCGTCCCGCGGTTCGTACTCGACTGGCGAGGTCTGATCGGCATCGTTGGCCCACTGGCAAATGTCCACGCAATGGGAACCCCACTCGAGACATCCGCCTCCGACCATGCCGCCGCCCTTTTCGAAATTGAACCCATCGAGGAATCGTTTATTAAAGGGCCGCCAAGCCGAGGGCCCGAGATACAAATCCCAGTCCACCGCTTCTTTGGCCGGCTCGGATTCCTCCGGGGCCCAACCGCTGGTTTCGGTTTTCAACCCGCCCGGATGGGCGTGAAGGGTTTGCAGCTTGCCCAGCTTCCCATGCCGGGCCAACTCGACCGCGAAGGCGAAATTGGGCAAACTTCGCCGCTGGGTGCCCGCCTGAAACACGCGGCCCGTCCGGCCAAAAGTTTCGGCCAACGCCAGGCTTTGCGCAATGTTCTTCGTGCAGGGCTTCTCGCAATACACGTCCTTGCCGGCGTTGGCCGCCAAGATCGAGGCGGTGGCATGCCAGTTCGGGCCCGTGGCGATCAGCACCGCATCGATGTCGCTGCGGGCCAGCAATTCGCGCATGTCACGGTAGGTGGCGCAATCCTGGTTGCCGTACTGGGTATCGGCCTTTTTCTTGACCGCCTCGCGACGCGTGGCCTTCACATCGCAAACCGCCACAAACTTCACGTCCGGCTCATGCATGAAGCAGCCCAGATCGTAAAAACCCCGATTGCCGATCCCGATGGCGCCCAGCACAATCCGCTCGCTGGGGGCCACGCCGCCGTCCCTGCCCAGGACGGCCGCTGGGATTACTTGCGGCACCGCCAGGAGGGCGCCGACCTTGACGGCGGTCTTTAAAAACCAACGCCGGTTGAGATGGACTTTTTCTTCACGCCTGCTTGATCCCTGGTGGGACGAGCGCTCACGGATTTCCGTTGTCACATTATTCATGGTTCTTCCTTCTCATTTCTGCGCACAAACTTTGGAATGTGTCGATCTTTACCTATTCGAGCCGCCTTGTCCATCATTCGTGACAGGTCATTGATCCCTCGGGTGTGAGACCCATTAATAACCCGTCGGCTCATAACTTGAGGTTGCCGGTTGGGTCGGGCGCGGACCCATGGAAAACAGCGGAATCGGCCCGCACAAACCGCGCCCCAATCGCCTGTTGGTTCGATCCTACCAGGCTGACGCTGGCCGCGGCGAACCGCCCGGCTGCCACCGCCTCGCAGGCCGCAACGCATTGCCAGGCGGCGGCCGCCATCAACCCTTCCCCCAAAACGCGTTTGGGACTGAGGCGGGGACCCGTCCAATCGCGCCAGGCGGCGAGCTCCGAAGCGTCCGCCCGAGGGCTGTCGCCGAGGCCATCGCAAAGCAGTTGATCGGGACCGCCCGGCGGCAATTGTTCGCGCATGGCCTGGGCGGCGCGCGCGCGGGTTTTCCGTGCCGTATAGGTATGCGCATCCGTAATGGCGTTCAGTTCGACCCCCAGCGACCGGGCCGAGTCAAGGCTCAGACACAGCGCGCCGGCCCCGCTGCCAATTACGGCCGAATGCTCGAAGTGCCAGAGCGCGTCCGCGAGGAGCCAGTTGATTTCCTCCGCCCCGACGATCAGACAGGCGTCCACGCGATTTTCCTCCAGCCACTGGACACCGAGGGACATTCCTTGCAGGAAACAGGCGGGATCGCCGATCAGGGTGCAGGCCAGGGGCGTGCTGGACAACAGCGAAGCGACGTGACTGGCTGGGGCGGCAAACACCGTCTCGGGAAACAGCAGCGGGCTGGCGGTGGCAGGGTCTTTCAGCGTTTCTTGGAAGAACCGGTTGGAATACTGGACACAGCCCGATTGGAGGCAGACGACCAGGCCGAACCGGCGGGCTCCGGGATCGTTGGCACGCCACCTGGCCGCGGCTTCGAGCGCGGCGGACGCGGCATAGTGCGTGATGGCGCTGCTGCGTCGCAGGCGCGGGTGTGCCAGAAAGCTGGGGCGGGAGGCTAAATCCGGAACGAGCCGCGCGCGAAGCGGCTTGGCCCAACCCGGCCGTTCCAGCGACTGGATCGGAAGGGGCGCTCCCTTCGCCAGCGCGTCGCGCAGGGCGGCCACATCCCAGCCCGCCGGGGAAACCGCGCCCAATCCGCATACGAAGATCCGGCTCATGCCCACCTCCGGAAAACCAAAGTCGCGTTCACCCCGCCGAAACCGAAGGAATTGGACAGAACCTGGTTCACCCTCGAGTCCTGGGGTTCGCGCACGATCCGGAAGTTGCAGGCGGGATCGGGGATTTCAAAAGCGATTTCAGGCGGGAGCCACTGCTCGCGCAAGGTCATCAGGCAGACCACCGCCTCCACGGCGCCCGCGCC
>Ga0209429_10000556_pt1 | contig 24655 bp, 22 predicted proteins | sample BarGraNGADG00212_3_FD_184493 | JGI IMG/M metagenome (GOLD analysis project Ga0209429, IMG submission 184493) | Arctic peat soil microbial communities from Barrow, Alaska - Barrow Graham LP Ref core NGADG0004-212 (SPAdes) (version 2) | ecosystem: Environmental > Terrestrial > Soil > Wetlands >...
ACAGTCCTTACATTATAACACAGTACGCAAGAGTACGCAATACAACTACGGAAGAATTTGACAAAAAAATAAAGTCCCGCTTGACTTTGATGACATTTTTTCATTTGTGAAGTGTCAAACTCCCGAGTAGTATTTTAACATGGATTTGATCGACTGGTTAATTGACAACAATGTCTTGATGTGGTATATTATTCACTGAAGATAGGGTTAAGAGGGTGTACAAATGAGCGCTGGTAAATTCGGTGAGATATTTCCTTCTGTCAACTATGCTCAGTTGGTTATGCGTTTGCGGAAACCCGAAGGAATTGTAGATGTGGTGCTGGATACTGACACCTATAATGAAATCGACGATCAGTTTGCACTGGCATATCTCATCCGATCTGAAAAGGAATGCAGGATACGGGCAATAACTGCCGCTCCATTTTATAGTGATCCCTTATCCGGCCGAGTAAGGCGATCCTCAAGCCCATCTGACGGAATGGAACGCAGCTACAATGAGATATTAAAGGTACTGGAATTACTGGATCGTAACGATTTGCGTTCTATTGTTTATAGAGGTTCAAGAAGTTATCTTACTGCCTCGATGGAACCTGTTGAGTCGGAAGCAGCACTCAAAATAGTAGAGATTTCAAAAGCCTATTCAACTGATAATCCTCTCTATGTAGTGGCTATTGGCGCTATCACGAATGTTGCGTCCGCTCTTCTGATTGATCCCACTTTGCGTGATCGCATAATGATAGTCTGGCTTGGTGGACACGCGCATCATTGGGCAAACTGTGCTGATTTTAACATGATTCAAGATATTGACTCAGCGCGCGTTGTCTTTGGCTGTGGAGTACCACTGGTACAGCTTCCTTGCCTGGGTGTAGTCTCGGAATTTAGGTTTTGCAGAGCTGAATTTGAGCAACTGTTTCGCGACAAGAACGAGCTATGCAACTATTTGATCGATAACACCTATGAGTTTATCGAAAAAGATGTCCATTTCGAGCACTGGAGTAAGCCGCTTTGGGATGTAACGGCAGTTGCATGGCTTTTCAAAGGGGACTTTATGCTGGATCGAATTGTACCCAGTCCCATTCCACAACATGATTATTCCTACAGTTTTGATCCGAACCGCCATCCCATTCTTTATGTGTATTACATAAAAAAGGATCCCCTGGTTGCAGATCTTGTGGCAAAACTGACTACCTGATTGCTGATCCGCACAAGCGGTTATGCATAAGACATTATGGATTTGGAAGGAAGGTACTTGTCATGAAGAAACTCATTTCCCTGTTCCTGATGCTGATTATGATGATCAGCATAGCGAGCGCTGGCGCAGAAGCTTCCAGCAACGTTGTTACCATCAAACTAATGATGTCGCAGACCCAACAGCCTGGCGTGAGTGCCGCCGTCGAGGCTTTCAATAAAGCTTACGCTGGCAAGTATGTATGTGAAGTGGATTTTCTGGCGTTTGACAATGTATTTGAAACACTTGAGATCCTAATGAGTTCAAAGTCCAACGAATACGATGTGTTCGCAGCTGATGGCCCAAATATCGCCGCCTACGCTACGAGGGGCTATCTCACTCCCCTGACTCCTTATTTTACTAAGGAAGAGATTGCGATGTTTACTCCTCCCATGCAAGCTGAGTGCACCTACAAAGGTGAGTTATTCGGTGCTGCTATGGGCGACTCTTCACTTGTAATGTATTACAACACCGATCTGCTCAAACAGGCAGGGATCGATTATGACTTTTCAGCGTTGAACGGCGAAAACCGAATTACCTGGGAAGAACTCATCGATCTTGCCAAACGGGTACAAGTTGCAGTGGATCCCGACAAAACTCAAGGCGTTGCTGGCATAGAGTTTCAACAGGTTGGACGTACTTACCAAATGAATGTACTGGCCAATGACTTTGGCGGCATTAACATCGGGGAAGACGGATTCACAGTCGATGGGGTATTCAACAGCGAACCCTGGCTCAAGGCACTGAAATGGTATCAACAGCAGGTCAATGACGGTGTGTTCACCAAGGGTATTGCCGCGGGCGATACCAGCAGTTATTTCATGTCCGGCAAGATTGTTTTCTATCTCGGAACTACCGCCCTACCCGGCACTTTCGCCAAGAATGGTATGACAAGCTACGGATATGCTTATGTTCCCTGCTTCGAAGGGTATGAGTCTGAGGTTACCACGTCTTGCGGAAGCTGGACCGTTGGTATGAATCCCTATTCTACGAAGACCGAAGCGGCAGTTGAGTTTATCAAGTATCTGACTCTATATGAAGGCAGCGATGTTTACATCAATGCCAGCGGCATGGTACCCGCGCTTTCCCGTCAGTTTACCAATGAGTTGCTCGAATCGAAGCCTTATCTTAAGATCGCGCAGTATGAAGGCGCGAATACTGCTCTTGTGCGTGCCATCACCCCTGGCTTCAACGAATACGCAACTGCTGTGAACGCGATGTGGGAGAATGTCCGCAATGGTGCTGATCCTGCTCAAGCGGCACAGGATTGTATTGATGAGCTGACAACCGCCTTTTTGGAATACCAGTAAGTGGAATGAATGGTGTATCGCGTAAACTGATGTAGAAGGGATCGCGGCAGGGGAGTTGGGTTTTCCTCGTTTCTCTGCCGCGACTCCTTTCTTTCCAAACTCCCAGGGACAATTCTTCGCTATCAGAAAAGGATTCAGGGCGATATGGAGAGAACTTTGGATAGTTCGGATTATAAGCGTAAAGTAGAGAAAGCAATACCCTATTTATTATTGCTGCCTGCTTTGCTTTTCATCCTTGTTTTTAAGATTTACCCGATTGTTTCTGTGACAGTAAACTCGTTTATCCGTAATGATCAGTTTACGTTCAGAACCTATAGCATTCTGTTTCGGGACAAGATTTTCTGGAATTCACTCTGGACGACTCTCAAAATGAACCTTGTCATGATCCCTCTGCAGATATTGATCTCTTTGATTCTAGCTCTGCTTGTTAGTAATCCGGTAAAAGGCGTAGGTGTTTTTAGAAGCATCTTTTACATCCCTGTTACCATGGCGATTTCAGTCGCATCGGTTACTTGGGGATTGATGATGAATGTAAATAATGGAGTATTCAATAGCATTCTATCTGTTTTTGGAATAGGACGCCAAGGCTTTTTCACTGATCCAAAGCAGGCACTTTGGTGCATTGTCATCATGGCGTCATGGAAAGGTTGCGGCTATTGGATGATGTATATCCTCGCGGGGCTAAAAGGCATCGATATTTCATTGTACGAATCCGCAAGATTGGACGGCGCAGGATATTTCACGATTTTGACCAAAGTAACTTTGCCCCTGATTCGTCATGCGATGCTTTTTGTAGTTGTTGCCAACACCTCCGCAAATATGCTTTTGTTCGCTCCAACAAAGCTGATTACGGAGGGTGGACCACAGAACAGCACCAATGTGCTGATGTATGAGGTTTATAAATCTGCTTTCCGCAATGGTAACATGTCACGCGCAGGAGCCATAACCACGATTTTGTTGGTCCTGATTGTTGCAATGGTCATCATTCAGTTCAAGATGATGAACAAAGATGTGGAAGAGTAAGGAGGAGGCAGCTTTGAAGAACCAAACAAAAGCAACGCTTTCCCATACATTGCTTTATTGCGTATTTGTAATGATTTCTATCATTGCGCTGTTTCCTATCTTTTACATCATTCTCGCCTCGTTTCGTTCCGATGCAGAAATTTTCAAATACGCACTGCCATTCTCTGTAAAAACGATCGTTCCTGTTGATTGGACATTTGATAACTACCGAATCATCTTTACCGAATTCAAGTTTGGTACCCCGCTCCTTAACACGTTCATTGTTGTGGGAATCCTTGTTCCCATCAATATCCTGGTCGCATCGATCGCAGGGTATGCATTCGCGTTTTACCAATTCAAGGGAAAGAACGCTCTTTTTTCGATTTTCATCGTATCGTTCATGGTACCAACCGATTCCATCGCACTGCCGCTTTATTCTTTTGTCAATCAACTCGGATTGGTGGATTCCTATTGGGGGCTGATTCTGCCAAGCGTTTCAAGTGGTCTGGCGATGTTCTTGTTTACACAGTTCTTTCGCGGCATTCCAAAGAACTTTCTGGAGGCTGCGCGTATTGACGGGGCAAATCTCAGGCAGACTTTTACTAAGATTGTGATCCCGCTATCAACTCCGGTGGTCATTACCGCCGCGTTGATGATCTTCGTAACGGAATGGAACAATTACCTTTGGCCGCTGCTGGTCACCCGTTCGCCTGATGTTCGTACGATTCAAGTTGCACTGGCATACTTCAAGGATGAAAACGAAACTTTCTGGAGCTACATTTACGCAGCAGCATCGATCTCTGCCATTGTACCTGTTCTGCTATTCCTGCCGCTGCAAAAGTACTTCGTGCAGGGTGTTACCAGCAGCGGTCTGAAGGGCTGATGCAGGTCAAAGTTTTATGGGGAGGATGAACAAGGGTGGCGAAGCAGTATCATATTCAATGTGAGGTAAAGGATATCGCTCCATATGTACTTTTGCCTGGCGACCCTCACCGGGTCGAAAAGGTTGCATCTCTTTGGGACGAAGCGCACTTTGTAGCCGATAACCGCGAGCACGTCACCTATACAGGCGTTTATAAGGGAATGCCGATTACATGCACCAGCACTGGCATGGGTTGCCCCTCCACAGCAATTGCGATTGAGGAGCTTGCTCGCTGCGGAGCGAAGACTTTTTTACGAATGGGTACATGCCTGGGCATTACGAAAGAAGTACATAAAGGAGATATGGTAATCTTTGACAGTGCCTGCCGTTTTGAAGGAACAACAAAGTGCTATGTTCCGCCGGAATATCCTGCTGTAGCCGATCACGAAATAGTTGAAGGAGCCATTCAAGCCGTCAAGCGACTTGGCCTCACCTACCATGTAGGCACATCACGTTGCATTGATGCTTGTTTCACAAATCGTCCTGAACCCAACACAAGCTTTAATGGTTATCGCCGTCATGAATGGGACTACTTCATTTCCGATTTGCAGAAGATGAACGTCATTGCGGGTGAAATGGAAAGTGCCGCTGTGATGGTTCTTTCTCGCATCTTTGGCTTAAGGGGAGGAGCAATTTGCGTATGCCTTGCCAGTTTGACAGAGCATCCTGATGGCGAAAAGCAACTTGACTTCAACAATATTCAGTATGGCGGTAACAGCATTGAACGCCTCAATAATATTGCCGTTGAGTCTATGTATCAAATATATCTAAATGATAAACAGAGCCAAATTAGCTAAGAAGGGTACCGGTATAAAATCACAACAATACAAGGAGTAAGAGTAACCACGTTAAATAGGTACGCAACCGCGAGCTAGTTGGTTCGCGGTTTTTCTTTATACCCCTGGAAGTTCGTAGAGAAATCAGACCCTGGGTCAATGATTGACTTGACTAATAATGGCTTCTGAGTGATTTATGTCATTACCATTGAAAGGAGGGGATTTGCTTGAGAATCAAGGTGCTACAGCCTCATAAGAGGGTTAACCATCACTACATGCGCGTCAGTGCCTATGTGCGCGTATCAAGTGATTCTGAGGAACAGGAGGGATCGCTTGAGAACCAGACACGGTATTTTGAGGAATACATTCAGTCGCATTCGGATTGGATGCTTGGCGAGGTGTACGCAGACCAGGGTATTTCCGGGTTTTCGGACAGTAGATCGACCTTCTTGAGAATGCTTGATGACGCCAGGCGCCACAAGTTTGAATATGTCGCTTGAGTTGAACACCCCTGGCCGGAGGGGTTGAACAGTAGCGACGGCGAAATTGGACACTTGCGGCGCAACGGTTGTACATTTACGACTTAAGGTGCATATGCTAAACTCGAGTTGCTTTTACATCATGGCAGGACAGGGCAACGCTGAGGAGCAACCCGAGCGGCCGGGAAGGTTTGGCAGGAAGAGTGATACCGGAGGGTGTTGCTTTTTTTCATGCAGGGGAGTATCACTCTTCCTGGAAAACACAAGCGATAAACCTCGGGGTCTGGTGCAGAGCCCCAGTAAGGCTGTCAGATTTCCTCTGCGATCCCCTTGCGTTTGCACATTTGCATCTGAATGCTGGGAATGTCGGCGAGTGGATTATGAGTAACTGCAGACGTATAGATATCCTTGTTTCTGCTAATTTCGGCGTTTTCACAAGAAACCTAATTGAAGTATTGTTGCACTACATATATGAGCCCAAGTATGAAGGATTCCAATCAAAGCGATAGTGACATTTCCTTACCTTGCTGCTACTACCTATTGCCTTTGGTTCTGTTGTCAAGTTTGCACAGCATTTGGCAGTTGTCTGCCGCTGTCTTGCCACCCTCGATCCAAGGGGTAATGTGATCGCCCTCCGTTTCCTCAATCTCAAAATGAAGTCTGCATACAGGGCATATACCATTCTGTCGCTCGTATGCTTCCCTTTTCATGTTATCGGAAAACGCACGAATGTTCAGTAACTTTTCATTGTGTATCAAAACATAGGGGTAAATGCCTTTCTTATTCGTAACATCATCGTCCATCATCAGGGCTCGTATATCTTTTTCCAGCTTTTCGGTGTCAAACAGTTCGTCCTTGAACTTGTTATATAATTCACCCAAGTTGATGCCTTTAATATGATTGCGATACGTTGTGAAGGTCAGTTTCGCCCAATCGATCACATTCCTGAAATACATCCACAACTCATTGGCATTTGGGTCGTGCTGGTGAATAGACATGTAATTCTCGATTTTACTGCCACTTATCCAGTCCAAGGCTGTTTCCAAGATTTCCTGCCGGATCGCCGTACCATTTACATAGACTTTGGACAGCAGATATGCCGCACAGTTGCTCTTGCTGAAGATGGACTTTGCGTTTGTCAGCCAAGGGCCGGTATACACAGCGTTACGCAATTCCTGATCGGTGAGCTTTACGCCAGCGATGTTGATGATTTTGAACCAGTCCAGTTTCTCCCTGTCGTTGCCTTCGCAAAAATAGACCATCAGCTTGTAGCTGAGGATCTGCTCTTTCTCGGTCTGGGTCAGGTTGTGGAACGCGCGGTTTTCTATTGAAAAATCGCCCTTTACATACTGGCAGAAGCTGATGGTGCGCTGCTGTCCGTCCAGCACTTCAAACGTGCCGTCGGCGTTCTTCACCCAATACATGACATTCAGTGGGAAGTTCTTTCGGATCGTGTCCATGACGGCGTTGCGCTTCTTCTCATCATAAATAAACTCACGCTGATACTTCGGGCGTATGTTGAGTTTGCCGCCGTAGCCGACCACGCCTTCCTCGGCGTTGTCAATATAGCTCTCCGCTACTTCCCGGACTGTTATTTCATGCAGTTCAATATTCATTGCGCCGTCCCTTTCCGCTTAATAATTATTCTTGCGTAAATACTTGAATACAATTCTCCTGTTTCGACATTCTTAAATGCAGGCGGTTTATCATCCTTGTCTGGATTGTACTTTCTATACAAAGTTCCCTTAGCATTTATAGTGTATTTCCCTGATGGTTCACCATCTCTCAGCTCTTCCATTTTCTTCTCACAAGAAAATTCGATGCTACCAACAATCCCAAGCGCAATAATCTCAAATTGATCAGGATTGTATTTATCAAGGAAAGTAATCGGCACACCCATTGCACCATCATAGTCGTAAGGTATTTCGGCAGTTTTTGACACATCTATTGCATCATAATTATCATAGTGTGGGTATTCATCTGGCGTGTATTGCTTGTATAGAGTTAAAAAATCATGGTGTTTTGCTATGTCAAAATTGGTAAACCAGCAAGACGGTACGTTCTTCAACTTTATGTCATCTACAATTTTATCAAACCCATAATGATCTGGTACAGCAAACCACATTCCTCCTGCCATTGGTCTGTTACCAACAAAAAATCGGTTTTTCCTAATTAGCTTAAATATCTCCTTATATGTTATCGCGTTTTTGTTTCCAATAATAATAAAGTTCTTGTCATATTCAACTAACTGCGCAACATACTCGCGGAACAGCGAAAAGGGCGGGTTGGTTGCCACGATGTCCGCTTCTTTCAGCAGCTTTATGCACTCAGGCGAACGAAAATCTCCGTCACCATTCAACAAGGATAGTACGTTTTTCTTATTCTTGAGCAAGAACTCCACATCGGTCAAATCAACTGCACCATCTGCGTTTTCGTCCCTGACTTCGGTTATCTCGATTTTATAGGGGTGTCTGGCTTCCGTACATTTTTCCTCAAAACTTTCTATCTCGAACATTGACAGTTGACTGCCTGCGATAGGGGAACCTGTATAGCAGGTGGCAATCAGTTTCCTCAGCCCAAGGAAATTGAAGTTCATCGCAAAATACTTAAAATAATTGCTTTCATAGGGGTCATCACAGTTGCACAGAATTGTTTTTCCCGTGAATTGTTCCTGATAATGACGCATTTCAGATTCAATGTCCGGCAATTGTGTATAAAACTCGTCTGCTTTGTTCCTTTTCGCCTGATCAAATAACTCGCTCGCCATTAAAATGCCCTCATTCAGTAACTATTTGCTTGATACTACTTTAACACCTCAATTACACAAAAGCAAAGACTTTATTCCCATAAAACGCAGGAAGGTACCTATGTTGGGGAATGTAGCAGCATAACAGCCAATCTGGGCTTCAGAGGATTACAATGAATACATAAACATTGCGCAGCAATGCTTACTATGTCATCCGACGCCTGGGACGGAGCTTGCTGCGCCCTGTGGGCGATGAAAGCAGGCGGAAGAGCGACGGAATCTGCCGCCGCCAGTGGCGGAATCAGGCAAATGCAGGAGTCAAGCGAAAGGAAGAAGCGCAAGCAGGCGCTGACTGCGAAGCGCAACGACCATTGAGGTTGCGGGGGTCGAAGCGCCTGTGAACGAAGGCATGTGACGACTGAGCTTGCGGATAGCGCAGCGAGAGCCGGATAGCCCATCGATCCCCGTATCCCTCGGGTCAAAAAGATTGCCGCAGCACTTTTTTGACCCGCTTTCTATGCTTTCCTATTCTACACGCACCGCAAACGGCTCCGAATATAAATAATAAGTTCCGTAATCCTGCCCGTCTATCACCAGGTTTCGAAGCGCGCGCCAGATGAGCACCGACTCCCCAGTATGCACCGCTTGACCGTATTGCACCGCGTCACCTGATATCGTGAGCAAAGTCAGGCTTTCCGCATCAATGTTGTTTCCGCTTTGGGTGGTGAACTGCGGCAGAGGCACGGTCTCCCCGATAAGTAGCTGCGCGTCCCGGGCGATAACGCTTGTGACCAGGTCACTGGCCCACCAGGCGAAGTTGGTGGTCAGGCCATACACGCCCTTCAGGTAGGCATCGGCAAAAGCCCGGGGATCATTGTAGGTCCAAGGCCATACGGTCAAGCCGCGGTGGCGGCCGGCCTCAGCCAATCTGTAGGTGAAGGCGTACTGGGGGTGGTAGGTGGCGTTCCAGGGCTCCAGCACTTTGAAAAGCAGCGCCAGCGCGCTTTCAACCCCGTCCGTACGGATGATGGCGCCATAGTCCATAAAGCCTGGCTGGCCATCCCCCTGGTTTGCCCCCTCCGTGCCCAGCGCGCCGACGGACATTTCCGGCCACTCGCTTTTCATCGTCTCAAGGATTTCTGTGTTGAAGGTGATGACCACCGTCTGGGCTGTGGTGCCCATCTCCTCACACAGCGCCTTGAGCGCCGGCACAATGGCCGTATCGTGCGACTTGATCTCCACGAAATGCACGATGTCCGTGTTTTTGTATATTTCATAGTATTCCCGCAGGGCCGGGATGCGCAGCGAACTGTCCTCCGCGATGTAGCCATAGCGGGATGTGGCCGCGGGCTGGTTGTTGGCGGATGGCACGCCGTTGAAGCCGCTGAAAGAGAAGGGGATCTGCTGCAGCTCCGCCAACGTCAGGCTTTCGCTGTCCCGGATGTCCGCGCGGTCAAACAGCCGCTTGAGGGATTGGTCATGGCTGATGAACAGCTGCCCGTCGCGGCTCAGGTAAATATCGTTTTCGATCACGTCCGCGCCGGCGGAGAAGGCGCCCTGGGCGCTCATGAGCGTGTTTTCAGCGTATTCGCTGGGCATGCCGCGGTGACCGGCAATGCGGGGAACGCGCAGCAGTGTGGGCGCGTCATCTTTGAAAAAGCCGATGGCATCGTAGGCGGCCTTGTAGTCTGACACCACAATGCCATTCACGCCGCGGGTGAGGGCGCCAATGAGGGAGGCTTGATCGTTTTCCGCCTGCGCCCACACTGTGATGAGCCTATCTTGTAAAAAGCGCACGTTGTCGCCGGTGGCAAGCTGCTGCGGGATGAGGGCGACCTTGGCGCCGCTTGCGTTGGTCGTTTGGATGATTTGGAGCAGCACGTCCCCGCTTGCCTGTTCCATGCTGCTAAAGTCGATCAAGCCCCGGATGTGGGGCAGGTCAGCCAGCTTTTTGATCAGCGCGGCGCTTTGCCAGCCGGCCGCGACAAAGATATCCTTGCGCCCGCTGGCTTGCAGGAAGTTGTAAAGCAAAGCGGCTGTTTGTTCATCTCTCACGTAAAGCGCCGGGATCATGGCGGATGCGGTGTTCTGCAGGTATTCCAAGAGGGTCGGGGCGATCAGCTCACCTTTTTCTGTCAGGACGCGAAGCGAGGCGTCCAGGTAAACCAGCGCTGAAGCCGGCCTGACATCCTCCCGGGCTATGTCCAGGGCATCCTTGCCCGCCTGCCAGCAGACAGTAGCCGCAAGCGGCAGGGAGGTCTGCGATTCATACACCCGGGTATATCCGGCCTGATCCGCGACAGCTTGTGCGGGACCCGGCGCTGCGCCTGCCAGCAATAGCACGGCGCACAGGATGAGGAAGCAGCGCGTCGGGCGCTTTGTGACTAAACGATGGTTCATTCCAATACGATCCTTTCAGCGTGTGGCACCAGGCGCATGTTGTTTCAATTACATTATACACTATGCGCCAACGGTCAAAGAAGAGCTTTGGCACATTCTTTGACCGCAGGGCCCCGCAATGGATTGACATAACAGCAGCCATCCGCTACAGTGGGGCTGCGGCAATTTGAATAGGAAGCCTTCTTTGCGGACCGGAAGAAAGTTCAAATTGCGGAATGAAGATGCAGTCAACAAACCGTGGCAGAAAGGAATGTGCAGGTATGAACGTGAAGATCTGCGTAAAATGCAGGACGCAAAACCCGGCGGACCGGAAGACATGCCGCAAATGCGGCTCATCCCTTGAAGGCATCAAGGAAACAAGAAGTGGACATCCCTGGCAAGTGTACCTCTTGACCGTCATCCTCTTTGTGCTGGCGATGGGGCTTCTGATCCTCACCAAAACAATCATGAACTACATAACGATAGGTATATCGGCAGGCATATGCGCTGTGTTGGCATACCTGTTATACTGGGCCTTCAGCAGGTCATCAACGAAGCGTTAAACAGAAAACAACCATATCGTTCACCACCCACGGCAAACATTCTTTGCCGCTGGTTATCAGTTCGGCTTGCGCTTCAGCCAGTTGACGATGTTTTGCCAGAGCTTTGGATAATCGCTCCACTGGCAGAACTCAAGGGGCGACCAATGGGGCGCGCAGTCTGTTGCATAGGCGCAGACCCGTCCCAGGCCATACTCGCCCAGCACGATGAGCGGATCGCCGTCTACCTCGGCGATCACCCGGCTGCCGGGCTTTGGCTCAAGCTTGTTGTAGCCGAGCAACTCAGGCCACTGCCCATCTGAAAGCCCCGCGACAACGGGATGGTCCTTCGCGGTGACGACAGGCCTGACCCCCTGGCAATTCTCACGGCGGTCGTCACCGGAGAGCAGATTGACCGGCAGGATCTCTTCGATGGCCGTATTTTTGTACGCCCCTTTCGCCTCGATGCCCTGGAATGTCAGGTAACCGCCGATCATGACAAACGCGCCGCCCCGGGCCACATAATCGCGGATGACATGGAGCTTGTTGGGCGCTTTCTTCAACTGCAGGAAAGTCATCATGGGCAGGTTGAAGGTGTTCGCGCCGCAATCGCTGACCATGACGACATCATATGTTGAAAGCTCTTCTACAGTGGTTGGAAAATCATACTCCACCCGGTGGCATGGGATATGATGGAACTCGGCAAGTCCATCAGCCGTCAGGGCGGCCTTGATGTAATCGGTCGCCTCTTCATAGCGATCGAAAGTGAACACATCAAAACCCTTCGTTTCCTGCGTATGCACCATCCAGCTTTCGCCAACAAACAGGATTTTGTACATGATGGCCCTCCAATCGTTGTTTTCCTTATTATAACTGCGTTTTCAGCTTTGCGCAGAAAGCGGTGATGCTTTCATCAACTTCCGGCTTATTCTTAAGCGGGTCAACCAGCCTGAGCGTTGAAAGCACGGTGCAGCCCAGGAGTTGCTTTTCCAGCTGTGCAAAGCACTTTTCCGCCGGACCGCCGGAACAGCTCACAAACAAGGCGACTTTCTTCCCTTTCAGTTTGTTCGCCCTGACAAACGTGCGAAGAGGAGGCGTGAACGTTCCTGCCCATATAGGCGTGCCAAGGATGACCAGATCGTATTTGTCCGGATCAAAGCGATACGCTGCCAGCTTTGGCCTTTCCCTGAAGGCGGCGCTCTTCCCGGCCCAGAAATACTTGCTGAACTTGCCCGTCGGATATTCCTTGGCCGGTATCAGCCGGATGATGTCCGCGCCGAGCTCGGTTCCGATCTTCTCCGCGGCGTATTTCGTGTTGTCTTCAAGCGAAAAGTAAACTACTGCAGTATTCATGAATGTACTCTTTTCTGTCGTGTGATGATGGATTCCATGGTTTGCTTAATTAGGGCCTTCGTCAATTAAGTAAAACGCGTTTTCCTTAATTAAGCGGCTCCGTTAATTAATGAAACGCGCATATCGTTAATTAACGACCCTATCTGAAGACCTTAATGTAAGCAAGAAACTGGCTCAAATTCATCTTATACCACAAAGCGATACTTTGAAAGGCTTGTCCGCCAAGGGCTTCTACCTGATGCCGCGAAATTTCGCCGGGAAGACGGATAGGGGAGTGAAAGCTTCCAAACGAGCGGCAAGCGGATGCTATCCCATTCTATTCCCTGATCCAGGAGAAGACGTATTCCATGTGGGCAGGCAATGCCAAATCCGGCTCGCATGCCGCATCGAAGTGGCCCTTGATCCCCTTTTCCTTAGCTGAAAAATCAAAGTGGGCCGCCGCGATCCCCATGTCTATCCTTTGAATGTCATAGGGGAAACTATCACTGTACCTCGGTTCCTTGTACTCATAGAAGTGGCACGCGTTGCCCTTGAGCACAACCCTCCATGGCTGCTTGTTTGATGCCGATGGTCCCAAGCGAAGCATTTCCAAAGGAAAATCCAGGTCTCCCGCTTCTTCTCTTGTGAGGGGTGACTGAAAGTCATTGCTGTAGAATAATTCATTCCACTGCTTGCGATGATCCGCCCGGACCAGTTTTCTCATGAAGGTTTCCTTTATATGCATCTTCGAAGCGGCATAGCCATAGGGCGTTATGATCGGGAACAGTTCATCTTCCCCAATATTCATGGCCTTTGCGAATGCTTTGCGGTTGAATGTCCCGCCCAACCAGCAGGTTCCAAGACCAAGATGGGCCAAATAAAGGATGACCGCTTCAAGTTCATATCCCAGCGCTTCCAATGCCATCGGTTCCGCTTTTATGCTTGTACCGATGTATTGCTTCGCCCCTTTGATGACGCCGTAGGTGCCAAGCTTTTGCTGATCCTTCATGTCATCTTGATCAAGATAGTGAAAGTTCACCTCTTTGCCAAAGGGGTTGTCCAAGGCGTCCACAAAAAGTTCAAGGGCCTTTCTCTTATCTGCCTCAAGCTCTTGTTCTGCGTAATTTCTGACGCTGTATCGTTGTTTTACCGCTTCTTCCATCAAAAAGTCAATATTCACCGGGTTTTCTCCTTTTCAAGTTAAATTCACCTGCCGCTCAGGCGCGGCTATCGCATACCCCTGGCGCCAGCACCTTGTATAGCAGGCGGTACAGGGCCGCCGCTTCCTCATCGTCCAGGTTCAAGCATCGGCTGATCTTGCGGGGGATGTCGATGGCCTTCCCCTTCAGCGCTTCGCCTGCCTGCGTGAGGGTGACAAGCACCTGGCGCTCATCCTGCGTGGAGCGTTCGCGGTAGATCAGGCCTTTTTCCGCCAGGCGCTTCAGCAGCGGGGTGAGCGTGCCCGAGTCCAGGTAAAGCCGCGTGCCCAGCTGGCTGACGGTAAGGCCCTTGTGCTCCCACAGTGCCATCAGGACGATGTACTGCGTGTAGGTCAGGCCGAGGCCGTCCAGCAGTGGCTTGTAGCGGGCGACGACCTCCTTGGCCGCCGCGTACAGCGGGAAGCAAAGCTGATTTTCAAGCAGCAAAACGCGATCATCCATGCTTTTGCCCACCTTACAGCAGTTTTTCGATGTCAGGCGCGATGTCTTTGGGCTCGACCGGCGGTTCGTAGCGGGCGACGACCTCGCCGCGTCGGTCGACCAAAAACTTCGTGAAGTTCCACTTGATCTGGCTGTCCTTGAAGCCATCCTTGTATTTGGCCCTGAGCGTCATCTCAAAAGCCTTTGACTTGATGCCCTTGCCCATGCCCTCGAAGCCCTTTTGCGAGGTGAGGTACTTGTACAGCGGGATGGCGCTGTCCTCTCGCACATCCACCTTGGAGGACAGGGGGAAGCTCTCCCCGAAGCGCAGGGTGCAGAATTCACTGATGGCATGCTCATCGCCGGGCTCCTGATCCATGAACTGGTTGCAGGGGAAACCGATCACGACGAGGCCCCTGTCCTTGTACTGCTCATGGAGGGCCTCCAGCCCCTCGTACTGCAGCGTGAACCCGCACTTGCTGGCGGTGTTGACAATGAGGAGCACCTTGCCCTCATACTCCGACATCTTCACAGGCTTGCCCTCGATGGATGTGTACTCATAATCATAGACTGACATTGGCTTTCCTCCTAAATAATTACGCAAAATTGTATTTTGCACAATCAATATACCCAAATGCGGCTGTTAAGCAAGGGGGGAGTGAAAGATTTTTGCAGGGCGAATGATTTGCGTGTTGACTCGTACCCGAGTCTTTGTTTCCAACGCTGCAAATGACGGTCATCCATCATACCGGCTTGTTGACTGTGAGTCTGCCGTGGTGTATCATCAGGCTGAGTGCAGGACGTGCCATATCCAGCAAAATAGCAGCAATAGCCGGAAACCCGTGGAGGGGAGGTGAAACGCGTGAGGGAAACCCTTGTCAGTCGAGGCACACGGAAACTGCTGGTGGCGGTGTTCATGGTGTGGACGATGTTTCCCGTTTATTGGATGCTCTCCCTGGCGATCCGGGGCGGGGGAGAGCTGTTTGGCGCGCTGAATTTGCTTCCCCGCAGCTTCTCGCTGGAGCACTTCGCCGACCTGTTCAATACCAAGGCTTTTGACGTCGCGATCGGCAATTCCCTTCAGGTCACGCTGATATCCCTTCTGCTTGCCCTGCTGTTCGGGATGAGCTGTGCCTACGTCCTGGCGCGCGCGCGCTTCCGTTTCAAGATGAAGGGCGCTATGCTCTTCTGGGTGCTGCTGCTGCGTATCCTGCCACCCATCGCCTTCGCGCTGCCCTTGTACATCCTGATGTCCGACGCCGGGCTGCTGTCCACCAAGATCCCGCTGATCCTCTCGCACCTGCTCATCAACATCCCTTTCATTATCTGGTTCATGATCACGTTTTTTGAGGCGCTGCCCATTGAGGTGGAGGAGAGCGCGGCAGTGGACGGGGCCACGGAGCATCAGCTCTTCACCCGCATCGTGATTCCCCAGGTGCTGCCGGGACTCACCGCGGTGAGCATCCTGGCCTTCATGACCAGTTGGAATGAATACCTGTACGCGGCGATTTTTGTGCAGAGCCCCTCGCAGTTCACCATTCCCCTGGCGCTGTCCACCCTCAATTCCGAGCAGGAGCTGACCCAGTGGGGGAATATCGCGGCAGGCGGCGTGCTGTCACTGGTGCCCATCGCGCTGTTTGTCCTTTTCGCTCAGAACTTTCTCATCGTCGGCTTGTCCGGCGGTGCGGTAAAGGAATAAATCGAGAACTCAGAAAGGTAGGATCCAACCATGAAAAAAACACTCGCGCTACTGCTGGTCCTCATCCTCACGCTGTCCATGACAGCCATGGCCTCAGCCGAGCCCGTCAAGCTGGTCATCGCGGCCCGCGGCGGCTCCCATGTGGACGTCATCAACGCGGTCAAGGCCGACTTTGAAAAAGAAAACAACTGCACAATCGAGGTGCTGGGGCTGGAAAACACCGACCTCAAGCAGAAGATGGCGTTGGACAGCCGCAATGCGAAGGGCGCGTATGACATCGTGATGCTCGACGATCCCTGGATGCCGGAGGTGACCGAGGCCGGCCTCCTGCTCAACCTCACCCAGGCCGGCTATGCGGACGATGCCGACTTTGTCAAAACCTCCCTGGCGCTTGGCAAGGCCCCCTACGGGACCGGCGACACCTTCGCCCTGCCCTTCGCAGGCAACGTAACGCTCCTTTTCTACAATGAAGCCGTCTTGAGCGCGGCCGGCGCCCAGGTGCCGGACTCCTGGCAGGGCGTGCTGGACATCGCCAAGGCTGTCAACGGCAAAGACGGCAAAATCGGCTATGTCATCCGCGGCCAGCAGGGCAATCCCATCGTGGGCGACTTCCTGCCCGTCCTGTGGGCATACGGCGGAGACATCTTTGACGCGGACTGGAACGTCCTGGTGGACTCTGCAGAAGCCAAAGCCGCGCTCAACCTCTACATCGAACTGCTGGCAAACGGCAAGAACTTTGAGAAGAACGACATCGTGTCCTCCGTTGCCAATGGCACCGCGGCCATGAGCCTGGGCTGGCCCAGCTGGTACATCGTGGGTGGCGCCTCCACAGCCGGCTACGCCAAAATCCCCGGCAAGGCCGCGCCTGACTCCGTGGAATATCCCTCCGGCGTGATCGGCAACTGGCTGATGGGCATTCCCGCCAACACGCAAAACACGGAATTGGCCATCAAGCTGCTCACCTACCTGACGAGCGCCGCGACCCAGAAGGCGGCGGCCTCTGTCGGCGCCGTGCCCACCCGCGTCAGCGTGTTCACCGATGCCGAACTGTCGCAGAAGTACCCCTTCTACGCGACGCTGCTTGCAGCCACCGAGCAATCGGTGGAACGGCCGCGCACGCCCAAGTGGGGCGACATCGAGAACGTCTTTGGCATTGAGCTTTCCAACGCCATTACGGGCATCAAAACCGTGGATCAGGCGCTGGCGGACGCCAAGGTTGCCATCGAAAACGCCATCAAGTAATCAGACAGTATAACGACCCGGGGGCTGACCCAGGTGGGCAGCCCCCGATCACCCTTCGAAAAGCGGCGCGGAGGAACCCGGGTGAAGAAGAAGAACAGCCTGTATGCCTACCTGATGAGCTCTCCGGCGATGCTTGTCATCACCGTGCTGAGCATTTTCCCGCTGCTTTTCATCATCTGGTACAGCATGACGGACTACTATTACCTCTCCCGCGCGAAGCCTGCGTTCATCGGGCTGCAAAACTACAAGAAGCTGTTTGCAGACCCCTATTTCAGGCAGGCGCTGGGCAACACGCTGAGGTTCACCGCGCTGGCGGTCTTTTTTGAGGTGCTGTTGGGGCTGATGGTGTCGGTGTTGGTCAAAAGCGTCAAACAGGGGCAAAAACTGATGCGCACCCTCACCCTGCTGCCCACCCTCCTGCCGCCTGTCACCGTGGCGCTGGTGTGGCAGATCATGTTGTCCAACAACTTCGGGCTCATCAACAACCTGCTGGGCGTCTTCGGGTTTGCCCCTGTCAATTGGCTGCTTGATGTGAACACCGCGTTTTACGCGATCCTGGTCATCGATATCTGGCAGTACACGCCTTTTGCCTTTCTTTTGCTCTACGCCGCCATGCAGGGTATTCCGGAGGGGCAGTATGAGGCGGCGGCCATGGATGGGGCAAGCAAGTGGGCGCAGTTCCGCTTCGTCACCGTGCCCAACATCTCCCGCAACATCGTCATGGTCATGCTGCTGCGGGTCATTGACACCTTCCGCCTGTTTGACAAGGTCAACATCCTCACCAAAGGGGGGCCCGCCAACACCACCGCCACCATCACGCAGTACATCTACCACAACGGCGTGAACATGTTCAAGGTGGGTTACGGCTCGGCCGCTTCCGTGGTCATGACGCTCATCATCCTGGTTCTAGCCTATGGCTACATCCGCCAGAGCTTCAATGCCCGCAAACGCGCGCTGAAAGGATGACAGCTTTTCGCGGCGCCGCCACGCATGGGGCGGTTTATCATACAAGGAGATGCATGGAATGAAAAAAGCGTTTGACGTCATCGTCATCGGGCCCCTTTCGCTGGACCGAAACATCGACCACACGGGTGAGGAGCGTCGGGAGATCGGCGGCGCCGTCGTTGCCAGCGGGTTTGCCGCGGCCAACACCGGCAGCAAAACGGCGATTTTTACCAAGTTCAACCCCGATGAGGTGGATGGGCTTAGCGTGTTCAGGGGGCTGAACGCCGAGGTGTTTTTTGCGCCTTCCAAACAAACGACTTCCATTGAAAACCGCTACCTCACCGCCGACAAGGAGCGCAGGCTCTGCCGATCCCTTGGGCGCTGCGATCCGTTTTTGGAGGCTGAGCTGCCCGATGTGGACGCCGCCATCTGGCACTTTGCCGGCCTGACCTACGGCGATTTTTCGGGGGAGCTTTTTGAGTTTGCGGCAGAGAAAGGCAAGGTGGCTGTCGATGTGCAGTGCCTCTTGCGCAATATCCAGCCGGATGGCCAAATGGCCTTTTTTGACTGGAAACAAAAAGAGCGATTTTTACCGATCATCGATTTTTTAAAGACGGATGCGGCGGAGGCGGAAATCCTCACAGGCCAATCGGACCGCAGGGAGGCAGCGCGGCAGCTCTTTAAGTGGGGCGCGAAGGAAATCATGATCACCCACAACACCGAGGCGCTTGTCTATGACGGGCAGTGTTTTTACACCTGTCCCCTCATCCCCAGGAACCTCTCCGGCCGCACCGGAAGGGGTGATACCTGCTTTGCAGGCTATATCACCAAACGCTTGACACAGGGGATCCCGGAAGCGCTCACCTTCGCCTCGGCGCTGGTGTCACTGAAGATGGAAACGCCGGGCCCGTTCCGCGGCAGCAGTCGGGACGTGCTGAACTACATTGAGGTCGCGAAAGCTGAGCGCGGGTTTCCGGGCACAAGGGTAACAGAAGACCGAAAATGACTGTTTCCGATAAAGTCCGTATACTGGTGCATATTCGAGTAAGCCAAGCGCCAGTCTCCTGTATCATGGGGCTGATACGACCGACATGAGGAGGAGAACAAAGAGAATTATAGCCATTGAACAGCACGGCAAATGTTAAGTCAAACGGAATGCATCTTTTTACGGGGAATAATGACGGATAGATGCAACTTTTTACGGGGAATAACGTGACTCGCCTGCAACTTTTTCGTAAGAAAAAAGTTCAGATGCGTTTTTCGGGGGCTTGGTCCTTGATGGACTGCAAGACTGAGACGTCCATTGCGTCCTGGGTTTGATGCACATCCAAGGGAGGCAGCATCATTTCCCCTTCCCGCAGCACTTCTTGTATTTCAGCCCGCTGCCGCAGGGGCAGGGATCATTGCGGCCGGGCTTGCGCAGGGGCTCGGCATTGCCTTCAGCCGCGATCTCCACCCCGTCACCGCTGTCCTTCATGCCCTTGGCGTGCGCGATCTCGGACAAGAGGCTTGCCTCAAACTCATGGCTGGCAATGGACATCCCTTGCACCTTCCGCTGAAGCTCTTTTAAGCTCATCTCATCGTTTTTGACCATGTCAACCATGCCGGGGCCGAAGTGAATGCCGCGCGGCGTCTGTATGCCCATTGATTTGACCAGCTCCTGGGGCGTATTGCCAAAGTTGAGCCATTTGCGGGTGTTGTTATACATATCAATGACCAGCTGGATGAGCCGCTCGGCCTGGTCATCCTTCAGCGTCACGCCATACTCTTCGAGCGTTTTGAGGATTTGCGACATGTCCGCCTCCGCCGCGATGCGGTCGTGCAGGGTGTCGGTCAGTTCCTGAGCCTTGTCCTTTGAAAAGTCCATCTCGCGCAAGGCCTTTTTCAATGCCTTGACCTGGGGTGTCTCCTCATAATAGTCGGGGTTAGCGTAGAGCAGGAAGGTTTTCCCGTCGGGCATGTAGCGGGGCTTGCCCTCGCGTATCTTGACAAGTGCCAGAACCTCATCCATGTCGACGAGGTCATCAACGTTTGTTATCTGGAATGATACGAGGTACTCCCCATGGATACGGTAAATGTTGTCAATGACGGCATAACCCTGCAGGTAATACGCGAGGGATTCGGCGTTCAGGCGGTCCTCCCTGCTGATCTTCGCGTAAATGTTGATCAGGTCCGCCAGGTCGGTAAGCGTTATGACACCGTAGAGGTGGGCGGCCGCGCAGGCAAAGCCGTTGAGCCAGGATCTGACCGCCATTGCCTGATGCAGGTCTTCATCATCAATCTGTTTGAACGCCGCCTTGACCTCGTCGGGTGCAAGGTAGAAGTACTCCCCCTTGTGACTGAACAGGTAGACATAGCCATGGGAGAGCGCGATCGACGTCCATTCCAGCGAATCCGGCTCGTCGCTGACCACATCTGCCTTCATCGCCTCCCTGAGGAAGTCCCACTCTATATCGGGCTGCAGCTGAATGAACCGCCTCAGTTCATCGGCGCGAGGGATGAGGGAGAGCAGTTCATCGATGAGCTGCTGCTTGCTGCGCTTGCCCGGGCCCGAGATGGTATTCTGATTGCGGTAAATGATTCGCAGCTTGTCGACCGTCAGCCGGGGCAGGATGTTGGCCAGGCTTTGCAGGGGGGCGGCCTGGATGGCTATTTGCTTTTTCTTCTCATTGTCGGTGGCGGCTTCTGCCTGCTGAAAGTTCTCATCAGTAGGCTTTTCCAACGCTTTCACCTTGTCCGCGGTGGATTGTGTACCTGGCTTGGGGGAGTCGGTGTCGGGTTTCATGGCTGCAATCCTCCTGAGAACTGTCGGCTTAAGCGTGTCAAAGGGATACCTGTGGCAGGCGACGTGAAGGGAGTGGCTGATGGCATTGTAACATAGGAAGTGAGTGGTTGGCAGTGGGCGGGGCGGGGAATTTGGGGGAATGGCTGGATTGCTTGCGATGCGGGTGGGCTTAGGACTTCAGCTTATCCGCAAAGACGAGCAATTCTGCGAATAAGAAATCGTCTGTACTTGAAAGTCTTCCGATTTGTGGAAGCACATCAATTGACGTAAACGCCAAGCCCTCTTAATTAACGAATCCACGGTTTGCTTAACTAAGAGCCCGCGCTAATTAAGGAAAGGGCGTTTTGCTTAATTAAGCAACTTGGTTAATTAACGAAACGCGCATATCGTTAATTAACGACCCTATCTGAAGACCTTAATGTAATCATGAAGAGAAAAAATGCGGTTCCGTTGATTACCGGTTACTTCTGTTAAGATGCCGTCTTCACACAGCATCTTGACAGCTTTATGTATTGTTGGCGCAGAAAGCGCGGATGATTCCATCAATTCACCAACTGTAGAAACAGGATGACGGTACATGGCATTGATTACTTTGCCCAGTGAATCGGACATCGATCGTTTTCCCATTACGTATATTCTGTAGGCTTCTACCTGCTGGATTGCCGCCTTGAACTTCCCTTTTGCCGCTTTGGCTGTTTCAATGGAGGCCTGCAGGAAGAAGAGTATCCATCCTTCCATGTCCCCTTTGATGCGTACATTTTGAAGGGCGTCATAATACTCCGTGCGATGTTTTTCGAAATAATCACTGATGTAAAAGCAGGGTTTGTCCAGCTCCTGCTTCGACATCAGGAACAGGGGAATGAGCAGCCTGCCGATGCGCCCATTGCCATCCAGAAAAGGGTGGACGGTCTCGAACTGGTAATGGATGATGGCTGTCTTCATCAACGCGGGCAAACGATCATCCCTGTTGATGAACTTATCCAGGTCCCCCATCAGATCCTGCATGTCAATAACAGCCGGCGGCACATAGTACGCGTTGGAAGGCATGGATCCGCCGATAAAATTCTGTGATGTACGAAACTCGCCAGGCGTCTTGCGTTCCCCGCGAACGCCTTGCATCAGCACGTTGTGCATTTCACGCATCAATCTGCCGGTAAAGGGAAAGTCATCCTGCGTAATGCGGCGCATACCATGGCTCATGGCAGCAATATAGTTTTGCACCTCCTGAACATCATTGCGGCGCTCAGGGGGAAGGTCTTCCAAAGGGGTCATGTCGTCTTCGATGGTGGTGTTCGTTCCTTCAATACGGCTGGACTTGTTGGCTTCTACCTGGATGTGCATGCGAATATAAATTTCAATGTCCGGTATCAGTTCAGAGTAGGTATTCAGCCCGCCCAGTTCCTTATCCGCAATGGACAAAAGATGGTTGATTTGCCCTGATTCCCAACCCCATTGGTCGTTGACCATGGTAGGAATGAAGGATTTGAAGTCGCCTTGGTTGCGGTAAGTTCCGGGATTGAACTTTTCAACGCGTATCATATGAATTCTCCATTTTTACGAGTGGTTCTCCGACATTGAGAGGGCGTGAAGACCAACATGAGGATGACAGCAAGATACTGGCTCAGATTCATCTTACACTGGACAGCGGGATTTGGAAAGGATTAATTTAAAGCCATTTTAGCTGCTTTATCCGCTCAATTCCTTCATGTTGACAGAGCTTTATTCCCTTCCGCCCTTTCCGCAGCACCGTTTGTACTTCAGCCCGCTGCCGCAGGGGCAGGGATCATTGCGGCCGGGCTTGCGCAGGGGGATGACATTGTTTATAGCTTCGGGTACGGCATCGCTTTCCGTCAAGCTTTTCACGCGCGCGATCTCTGACATGAAGCTGTTCTTGAAGTCTTCGTTGATCAGTTTACGTCCCTGGACCGCCCGCTCATGATCATCGGGATTCAGATCGCCGCGCTGGAACATCTTCGTGATGCCGGGGCCGAAGTGAAAGGCACGCGGCTCACTTCTGCCCAGGATTTTCACCGTCTCATCGGGTGTATGGCCGAAGTTGCGCCATATGCGCGTGGCGTTGATCATTTCCATGATCAGCCGGAGAATCCGCTCAGCGTGGCCGCTTTCCAGTATCACTCCGCACTCGTCCAGCGCGTGTATAACCTCCGGCACGTCCTCCTCCGCCGCGATTTTGTCGTTCAGGGCATCGGTTAGTTCTTGCGTTTTATCATCGGACAGCCCCATCGTGCGCAGGGCCTTTTTTAGTGCCTTGACCTGGGAGGTTTCCTCATAATAGTCAGGGTCAGCGTAGCGCAGGAAGGTCTTCACATCCGGTGTGTAGCGCGGCTTGCCCTCGCGCGTCTCAAGAAGCCCCCGGACCGCGTCCATGTCCAAGGTATCGTCATCATTATCATCCGCAAAATCAATGGCCGCCAGGTAGCCTTCCCAGATGCGATAATCATCATTATGAATAGCATAACCGAACAGGCAATACTCAATAGTGTTGGCGGTCAGCTTGTCGGTTTCATCAACCTTGCTTTGGTCATTAATCAGCTGGGCGAAATCCCCAAGCGAAAGGGCGCCATAGAGGTTTACGGCCGCGCAGGCAATATAGTTCAGCCATGACCTGAGTTCCATTTCATTATGAAGGTCTTCATCATCAAACTGCTTGAACGCCTCTTTGATCTCATCAGGCACAGCGTAGGTGAACTCCTCCTGATGATAAAACAGGTACACATAGCCATGGCGGCGCGCCAGCGACGACCAATCCATCATGTCCTGATCGTCCTTGAGTTCCTTGGCCCTGAGCGCATCCCGGAAAAACGCCCACTGCATGTCTGGCTGCATCATGACAAAGCCCTTTAGCTCATCCGCGTCGGGGAGCTCCTTGAGCAGCCTATCGACGAGCTGCTGTTTTTTGAGCTTGCCTGCGCCGGGCTTAAGGCGGTGCGCCCGATAAATATCACGCAGCGTATCAACATTCACCTTGGGCAGGATCTCAGCCAGCCTGTAGGATGGCGCGGCAGAGATGGACTGCCACTTCTTTATCTGGGCAAAGATGCTTGCGTTTGCCTTCAGGATGTCCTCAACATGAAGCTCCTCAAGCGTTTTCATCTGGTCCGCTGTGGAGGGCGCGTTGGAGGTGGGGGAGTTGTTTTCTTTTTTCATGACTTTGATTTCATTGCCCTTTCTGAGTGTTGGCCAAAAAGTGACTGAAGCGGGAGATGTGGTATCTATGGTTATTGTATCACAGGTTGTGTATGCTTAGCAGTGGGTGGGGTGGGAATTTTGGGATGTCAGGAGAGATGAGGTGTTTGTGGGCCCGGGTGTTCGTATATTCGCAATAACCCGGTAATCTGCAAATAAGATTTCCTTATTTGCATCTCGCGTGGTTGTCCGTCCCGCGGACAATATCCCGGAAACTTCCACTTTTCCCATTTTCGACTCGTTTTTACATGATCATTCGTGCTGAACACTTGACAAATAGCTTTTCATGAGTACAATCCCGACTTTGACACTTGCGAGAAGAATAAGGCCGCCTTGCCTGTTGATTTACAACGGGTTTGGCGGCCTTTGATATGCGTCAAAAAGTGCGTACTGTCAACTGGATTTTGTGATTTTCAGGATCGAT
>Ga0209429_10000558_pt1 | contig 24629 bp, 18 predicted proteins | sample BarGraNGADG00212_3_FD_184493 | JGI IMG/M metagenome (GOLD analysis project Ga0209429, IMG submission 184493) | Arctic peat soil microbial communities from Barrow, Alaska - Barrow Graham LP Ref core NGADG0004-212 (SPAdes) (version 2) | ecosystem: Environmental > Terrestrial > Soil > Wetlands >...
CCTCGGCGTTCTGAAGACGCAGCGATGTGCTGTCCTCATGGGCAGTACGCCCCCACCACTGTAGACGCAGACGCCCCCTCACCTGAGGGGGCGTTTTCTTCTTCCCTGTCCCTGGCTCTGTGACCCGCCAAGTGTAACACTCTCGGGACGGTTCCGTTTAAGGCGAGAGTGTTACAGTCCGATGCATTATTCCCGCCCTGACCGGGAGCATGTACCACCAGGCGTCTAATTACCAGCTGACCCCATATCAGTCTGTCTTGCGCTTGCCTGCCGCGAGATGCTTTTCGGACGCTTTCACCTGCCGTTGCAACTTCTTGATGTCTTCCTCGGCCGGGAGCTCTTCCGGCTTGATATCACTCTTGCCAAGCACCTCACGCACGTCCTGATTGTTCTTCACGTGTTCGTCGGTGATGGTCGGTTCGCCATGGAGGTCGTTCTTGCGGACGTTGAAGTTGGTGATCTCAGTGGCCAGGTCTTTGGCCTTGACAGTAATGGTCGGCAGGAAGTCCGCTAGGGGTCGAGCGTCTGGAATGCCCATTTTCTTCTTCATCTGAAGAGTGGTCAACCCACCGAACAGGGCCTGGTCTCCTCTGCTGCGGATGCGGCCAAAACCCTGGCCGTCGACGCCGCGCTCGTAGATGAGCTTGGAGAGCTCGGTCTCCGTTTCCTTCAGTCGCTGCCGAGCCAGGACTCTTTCCGTCAGCTGAATTCGCTTCTCAAGGGTTTCCTGCTTGTGCGTTTGCACTGCGAAATAACTCTGTGCGAAGGCAATACTCTCTTTCCGTGGGTCACCGTTCTGGGCGATCAGGTAGCTTGCATATCGAGTCAGCAGCATATCTTCGACATCTCGCTTGCTACCGGAGCCAAGGCTGACCATTTTGTTGACGTCAACAAAATGGTCAGCAACTACTTGGTGAGAGGATGCACAAGCTATCTTGGCTTTTTCAACCACTTTGGCGAAGTTGCGCCACTCGTCGTACCCCAGCAGGACCTGCAGGTCCCTTGCCAACCAGAATTCGACGCCGTTCTCCTCGTATGCTGCTTCTTCAAAGGTCTTCATGAGTCTTGTTACCACTTCGCTATCCATCTGTCCTCCTCGCACATAGTCTGAATCCCTTTATATACTACTTCACTCCCGCAGTTTCCTCTATCCTTCCGTCAGCGTGTTGGCCACGCCACATGGCCCAGCGGGCTGAGCCTACACCTACGGCCTTCGCTGCAAACAAGACCACATTGAAAGACTGAGGTCTCAGTCTATTCATAGCGTGAATAACATGAAGGACAAGTCCTGCCACCTGCTCTGTGACTATTGTTTTCTATAGCATCGACCAAGGCACGGCAATGACATGGTCTGCAAGGAGTCGGACGTCCGTCCCTCCATAGATGACGACGCCGCCGACCATTGGCTGTCCTCGCTCATCATCCACACAATAGAACGAGCGTCTGTGTAGCTGACGCTGTGGCTCAGTTTGACCTCAATGGCCAATCGCCTGCGGTCTCTTTCCATGATGAAGTCGATCTCGCGATATGGGGCCTCGCGCCTACGAACGAAGGACAACTGGGCCATCCACAGCTCGGACACTACTTGAAGTGCCATGAAGACTGCGCTCTCCAGCAGGTGTCCCATGAAGGTCTAGTCGAGAGACCCTGGTGACAGGTAGCCACCTAGTGCCGCAGCAAGCCCGCTATCGACGACATATCCTTTTGGCGTCTTTGTGACCGCCCCCAGACTGGTTACCGGTGCGGATGGCAGGCGTGGGACGCCCCCTCAGGTGAGGGGGCGTTTTCCTTTCTCCCTATTTTTGGGTCGTCAAGCCAACGAAGACGGCGTACGAGGCCGATGCTACTTCTTGGCCCCCGGGGTCAGATCAGTGCTTGCTCAGCCAGTTGTTGATTTCAGTTTCCGCCTTGGCTTTGTCGTAGCCATACCGCTGCTGCAAGACACCAGAAAGTTCTTCGGTCTTGCCACTCAGTAGCAAGAGATCGTCGTCAGTGAGTTTGCCCCACTGCTCTCGCACATGGCCCTTAAGTTCATGCCACTTGCCAAGCAAAATGTCATTGGTTGTATCCATGTCAATTCCTCCTTGGTCTATCTATAACCCCTTGTCGGTCGCTTACCAATACCCCGGACCGTGCTGCCGGTTGATGGCGTATCCTCGTGTCTGAGCGGCATCTCGCATGCCATCCATTGCCATGCCCTGAGTACTTTGTAGCAGAAACGCCGATACGCGTCAATGGCCGACTGGAACGGATACCGAAGCAAGTCCATCCCATGTTTCCAGGCTCTGCTCTACCATCACCTGCTCTGCTACTGCATATGCTGCTTCGACAAAGGCCTCATCCGGCAACTGCCAGGCCACCAGCAAACCTTGCAAGGATTTTGCATGAGTATACAGTGTGAATAGGGAGAGTGGTTGTCTTCACATTTGCTCTAGGAGGTGAGATGGCAGCACGTGACTTTCGAAAAGGCTTTCACACAAATCTGGAATAATCTAGGAGGGTTAAATGAGTGCAGGGTTGATCCAAACGATTCTTCTTGTGGTAACAGTTGGTCTTATCATTTTGTTCACGGCAAAATACAAAGTCAATGCCTTTCTCGTGCTGCTTCTCGCAGCTATCTTCTTCGGCTTCTTTTCCTTCGTGCTCACCGGCACTCCAATTCTTCTCAGCAAGACCGCCGACGGCACGACGACACAAGGACTGATCGACCTTATCACCGGCGGCTTCGGCAGCACCCTGACGAGCATCGGTATCGTCATCGTGCTTGGCGTCATCATGGGCTACTTCCTCGAGAAGACGGGAGCCGCCCTGGTCATGGCGCGAGCCATCCTGAAGCTGGTCGGCAAGAAGAACGCACCTCTTGCCATGGCTATTTCCGGATATGTCGTCTCCATCCCCGTGTTTTGCGACTCCGGGTTCGTCATCCTGCAGGCCCTGAACAGGTCGCTTGCGCAGAGCTCCGGCATCTCGCTGGCGGTCATGGGCACAGCCCTCAGCATGGGCCTGTACGCCACGCACTGTCTGGTACCTCCGACACCTGGTCCTATCGCCGCAGCCGCCAACATCGGCGCAGACCTCGGTCTGGTCATCATGCTGGGCCTGCTCGCCTCCATTCCAGCCATGCTGGCCGGATGGCTCTTCGCGACACGGATCGGCAAAAAGATCTGGATCGACCCCAATGCCCAGATGTCCTATGAGGACATGCTCAAGAGCTTCAAGAACCTGCCGTCCACGTTCATGGCCTTCCTGCCGATCGTCCTGCCACTGGTACTCATCGCACTGAACTCGATTGCAGCCTTCCCCAGCAGCCCCTTTGGCACGGGAGTCATCAAGACGGTCTTCGTGTTTCTCGGCAACCCCAACATCGCTCTGCTCATCGGCGTCTTCATTGCCGCAGCGCTTGTCAGGGGACACGCAGATGTATTCGGCGAGTGGACCTCCAAGGCCATCGAGTCCTCTGCCATCATCCTAGTCATCACGGCTGCCGGTGGAGCCCTTGGCATGGTCCTCCGGGCAAGCGGCGTCGGGACCTATCTGGGAACGACTCTTGCCCAGGCGCATATGGGTATCCTCCTGCCGTTCATCATCGCCGCAGCCATCAAGACCGCTCAAGGGTCATCGACGGTCTCTCTCGTCACCACCTCTGCGATCCTGTTCCCCATGCTCCAGCAACTTGGCTGGACCACATCCCCACAGAAGGCGCTCATCGTCCTAGCTATCGGTGCCGGCGCCATGGTCGTTTCGCACGCAAACGATTCGTACTTCTGGGTCGTCGCCAAGTTCTCCGACATGAAGGTCGACCAGGCATTCAAGCTGCAGACGCTGGGCTCCCTTATCACCGGTATTGGAGCTTTCCTCGGCGTCGCCGTCCTCTGGCTGATCTTCGCGTAGCACAGGAGCTGATATGGACCTCAAGGAGTGTGCCTTCCAGATCATCGAGGAAGTGAAGAAGGCAGCAAATCCGAAGCAGTACATCAAGGAAAGCATACGATTCGACCGGGACAAGCGAGAGATCTGCGTCGAAGACAAGGTCTTTGCGGCGCATGGACACATCTATGTCGTCGCGGTCGGCAAGGCTGCCCCCTTGATGACGGAAGGACTCCTTGAGGTCCTTGGAAGTGCAGTGAAAAAGGGTTACATGGTTATTCCACACGGGTATGACTTTGCGGCACCCGGGTTTACTGTCTTCAAGACGGGACACCCGGTGCCGGACGAGCAGGGAGAACTAGCTGCAACAACCGTCCTGGAGTTTCTGGAGCACACGGGCGAGGACGACCTCATCGTCTTCCTGCTGTCAGGTGGTGGTTCAGCGCTGCTGCCTCTCCCACGCGACGGTATCACCCTTCAGGACAAGATGGAAACGACCAAACAACTTCTCGCCTGCGGCGCCCGCATTCAGGAGATCAACGCCGTGCGAAGGCACCTGAGCAAGGTCAAGGGTGGCAACCTCGCCCAGAAGACGAAGGGGACACTCATCACCCTGGTGCTCTCAGACGTCCTGGGAGACCCGCTCGACAGCATCGCCTCCGGCCCAACCGTTGCTGACCCGACGACGTTCGAAGACGTATCCACGATATTCTCGAAATTCGGCCTGTGGGGCAAGTTGCCTGCAAATGTCGAGAACCTGGTGAAGAGGGGACAGCAGAGCCTGGAGGAGGACACTCCCAAGACGGTCCCGGAGCGGCACTTTGTCAAGATCATCGCCTCCAACAAGACCGCCGTGGGTGCAGGAGTGAAGAAAGCAAAAGAGCTTGGCTTCAACACGGTCCTGCTTACGACATTCCTGGAGGGCGAAGCACGCGAAGTTGCACATGTGCTGTCCTCGGTCGCGCGGGAGGTCTGCCAGTCCGGCAATCCGACCAGCGCGCCTGCTGCCATCTTTGCCGGTGGCGAGACGACGGTCACTCTGAAGGGTAAGGGATTGGGTGGTCGCAACCAGGAACTGGCCCTTGCGTTTGCCATCGACGTGCAGGACATGCCCGGGATCCTGGGGGCAACCTACGCGACCGACGGCAGGGACGGTCCCACGGATGCCGCAGGAGCCATTGCGACGGGAGAAACGGTCCAGCGGGCGCGGGAGGCCAATCTGGATGCATCAGCCTTCCTTCAGAACGACGACTCCTACCACTTCTTCGACCAGCTGGGCGACCTCATTCGTGTCCCGCCGACCAGCACCAACGTCAACGACGTCACGATCGTCCTGATCCAATAACCCTGCCGGTCGATCGTCATTCCCGGCTGCATTTGTCATTCCCGCGCAGGCGGGAATCCAGCACTACTGAAGAGAGAATGCAACCTGGAGGAGCCAGAAGGGGTTGTCATGCCGCCAAACACAGTGGCGGCTGGCAACTAGTGTTCTGCTCCGATGGTCTCGATCAACTCCATCGCCCATTCTTCCACTGCGTTGTGTCCGACGGGAATGACGAACTCCTGGCCCTTCTGCGCAGCCCTGAAGGTGTCGCCGTGCCAGCCGAAGGCAGCGCTGCCGCAGTGATAGGTCATGTCGTCCACCTCGCGGAAACACGGGTGAAGTTGCCAGTCGCACAGACTCGTGCTCCCCGGCCGTGTCAGCCTGAGACGTTCATCCCAGAGGAAGCGCCCCCATCCAGGGATGCCCGTTCCCGGAATCGTGGAGGCAGCCATGAAGATCTGGTTGTGTTTGTACGCGGCCGAGTCCAGGAAGCACTCCTGCGTATGCGGGTGGCGCAGAGCCCAGTCTGGGAAACATGTCTTCTTCGACCCCTCAAGGATCTCGCCGACGAGCAGATACCCGAAGAAGGCATGCATATCCTGCTCGTGAGCAGGCGACAAGCGCCCGTCAACACGTTCCGTATACCGGAAGCGCCAGAAGAACAGGAACAGGTCTCCGGGACCGACCTTGTGATTCAACAGATGGCTTGATGCTGCATTTGCCTGCCCAAACATGCCGCGCCAGCCGGGAAGGCGGTCCACCACAGAGGCAACGATGTCTGGGTCCAGATGTGCGTTGATCCCAGAGCTTGGCGGCAGCCAAGTGTTGTGTGAGAGGACGAACCTGTTTCCATGAGGACGTCGCAGCTCGCGCATGATGTCGAGATAAGAACGACCATCGTCCGCAGAGAGATCATCATACGATACAGGTCCGTTGCTGGCCGGGATGGGGAGCGACAGCATCCTGCCGTCAGGCAGAATCGGGCTGGGCTATCCACCATATCCGCTGTCAAAGCCCTTGCGGCTCAGGACGACCTTCACTTGGTGCTCTCTCCGTTCTTCATGCGTGCTTCCCAGTGAAATCAGTGCGCACGGTTTCCACCAGCGACAAAGATGTCCGTCATGTGGTACCTCTCCTTGTTTCCTGCACTTGCCAACGGGACCAGCGATCCCTAGAGCTTGGCAGCCGCTGATCCTACTGGCCAGCCCTCTGCTCCTTGTAGGTCTGTAGGAACGTCATGTCAGCCAGCCACTTGTGAAAGTCCGGGTTGTCGCTGAATTGCTTGAAAAGCTCAGTATCATCCGAAATGAGCGCGGTGAGTACACGTTCGAGGGCATAGTCGTGTTCGATGCGTGCGGTCTGTTTGTCCGATCCCTTCATCGCGTTCTTATACGCTTCGTCGGCGGCGACGCGGGCAGGGATATCCTCGGCGATCACCTTGCGAATTTTGTCGCCGTCTTTCCAGTCGATGCCACCGAATTGCTCATTAAATGTGCGGAGAATCTCGCTCAGGCGCTCAAGCTCGGTTTCCTGTTTTCCGCCCGCTCCTTCGACGGGCACAGGTCCGATCTCGGCGTCTGTATCCATGAGTTCGATCGCGATGGTCTTCTGCATCTCCGTTCGGTAGCTGTCGATGTCGATCGATTCCAGGATGCCCTTGGAGAGGTCGAGTTCGACAGGAGCAGGCAGTTTGGACACCAGGAAATTGAGGAAGATGGACAGCTTCTCCCACTCGGCATTGGAGTAGGAAAGGATGGAGCCGAGGAAGCTGTAAGTGCGGACAAAGGCCTTGGCGTCACCCTTGAAGGCAACCTGCCCTTTCTCGTCCAGGGTGTCCAGATACACGCTGACACACTGATCGAGGATGGGGTCCAGCTTGTCTCGGTCGGCACCGCCCAGATAAAGCGCCACCAAGTCCACCACTTGTTCGGCGGTGTAGACCTGCCGTGCGTCCAGAGACGCCTTGAGATCGTGGAGCTTGTTGGGATCAGTCTCGTCGCTCAAGATCGTCGTGCGATAGTAGTCTTCAAAGGCCATCCGGATAGTGTCGGCGTCGTTGGCGAAGTCGAGGATGAACGTATCGTGCTTCTGCGGGTGGCACCGGTTGATGCGCGACAGCGTCTGCACGGCCTTGATGCCAGACAGAGGTTTGTCGACGTACATGGTGTGCAGCAGGGGCTCGTCGTAGCCGGTCTGGAACTTGTCCGCACAGACGAGGAAGCGGTATGGATCCTCGCGGAATCGATCGACAATAAGGTTGCTGGCGACGCCGCTCAGCATGCCCTCTGTCACCATGCGCCCGCCATCTTCGTGCTCGCCCGAGAATGCAACGAGAGCTTTGAACGGGCTACCGGTTTCGACGAGATATGCGCTGATCGCGTGGTAGTAGTCGATGGCCTGTTGGATGCCGCTGGTGACGACCATCGCCCGCGCCTTGCCCCCGATCTTGTTCTTGGCAATGACCTGGGACTGGAAGTGATCCACCATGATCTCAGCTTTCTGGCGAATGACATGCATATTGGACTCGACATAGTGTCGCAGCTTCTTCTCGGCCTTCTTGACGTCAAACTCGGGGTCGTCCTCCACGGACTTTGCAAGCCGGTAGAAGCTGAGGACGGGTGTGTAGTACTGCAATACATCGAGAATGAACCCCTCCTGAATGGCCTGCTTCATGGTGTAGCTGTGGAAAGGACGGTGACGCACGGCGTCTCCTTCAGGACAAGCATCCCCGAAGATCTCCAGCGTCTTGTTCTTGGGCGTCGCCGTGAAGGCGAAGTAGCTGGCGTTTGCCAGCATCTTGCGCCCCTCCATGATCGTGTTGATCTTGTCTTCGATGTTCTCGTCGTCCTCTTCGACGCCCGTCTCCGACAGCGCCATGCTCATGGCAGCAGCTGTGCGCCCACCCTGGCTGGAGTGCGCCTCGTCGATGATGATCGCGAAGCGGCGATTGCGCTGGTTAGTGCCGATCTCATCCAGGATGTAGGGGAACTTCTGGACGGTCGTAATGATGATCTTCTTGCCGTTTTCGATCAGCGTGCGCAACTCGCTCGACGACTCGGCATGTCCGAGCGTGGACTGGACCTGCATGAACTGCTTCACGGTCGCTTTGATCTGGCTGTCCAGGATCCGGCGGTCCGTGACCACCAGGATGGAATCGAAGGCGCTGTCGCCGTCGTGCCGCAGTCCGACGAGCTGATGCGCCAGCCACGCGATGGAATTGGACTTGCCGCTGCCCGCGGAGTGTTGGATCAGGTAGCGCTTTCCGACGCCGTGCTCGCGTGCATCTGCCAAGAGCTTGCGCACGACGTCCAACTGATGGTAGCGGGGAAAGATCTGCTTGCGCACGGTACGGTCACGCTCGTCGTGTTCCTCCACGACCTGGGCGTAGTTCTCGATGATGTTCGTCAGTCCCGCACGTGTCAGTGTCTCGGTCCAGAGATACCGCGTCTTGACGCCGCTGGGGTCAGGCGGATTGCCTGCGCCGTCGTTATATCCCTTGTTGAAGGGCAGGAACCAGGAATCCTTGCCGGTAAGGTGCGTGCAGAACCAGACCTCCTGGTCATCAACGGCGAAGTGTGCCAGGCATCGTCCAAACTGGAACAGTAGCTCGTGTGGATCACGGTCGCGCTTGTACTGCTGGATCGCGTCCTGGACCGTCTGCTTGGTCAACCGGTTCTTGAGCTCGAACGTCACGACGGGGAATCCGTTGATGAACAGGCAGAGGTCCAGCGCAAGCTGTGCCTCATCCCCGCTGTACCGCAACTGACGCGTGACGCTGAAAATGTTGGCCTTGGAGAGAAGCAGGGCATCGTCGTTGCCCGGCGTCGGTGTGCCGTAGAAGAGGTCGACCGATGCCGGACCGTCCTGTACCTTGTGACGCAAGACGTCCACGATACCGCGCTTGGTGATCTCGCCCTGCAGGCGCGCAAGGAACTTCTGCCGTCGCAGGCTGTCGCTGCCCAGTTCGAGCTGTTCGTAGATGCGCGGCTGTGTCGATTGGATGAACGATAGCAGTTTGGCCAAGTCCATGGCGTGAGCGCGGTCGAAGTCCTCGGGGTCACCCTGGACATAACCGGATCCCAAGTAGGGAGGCGGTGTTCCGTCGAGAATGCCCCCGGTCGACTCCGATTCGCCACTCGTTCCTGTCAGAGACGCAACAATCAGACTCTCCAGCCCCTTCTCACTCGTATCGGTTGCCACGGTCACCTACCTCCTTGACCTTGCCTTCATACGACATCGGCACATCGCACGACCTTGTAGCCCCGCACCGAGGCGTTGGCAACGCATTGGCGCCACTAGCCACTGTACTTTGCTCGTTCCACAATCCGTGCCACCTGGAGTACTCTAGTATAAGTACTTATAGTAGTAATATAGTAATCCTCCCTCATTCCTATCAAGTACCCATCAAGTACCGTATTGCTTCTGAAGATCTACACTACAGATGTTGTTTCTGATATTTCTGTTGTTCCTATCAAGTACCTGCCATCCGGTCGGGGAAAGCCCAGACAGGTACGTACTGCATGAGTTTTGGCACGGCGTCTATGTCATACGGAGCAATAACCTTTGCCTTGACTGCCTCCTTTATGAGACGTGAGGTGGTTGCGCTATTGCGATCCTCTATGCCAAACCGTTGCCGAATTGAGCTATTGGTGACATACCCCCGGTTGGCGTGTTGCAGACACGCGTGTAGATACACCGCACGCACCCGGTCACCCGAACTCATCTTGGCCGGCGGAATACGGTCGAACATGGTAACACAGGTCCACCCATCACCGACCTCAAACAGCGGCGCCGGAAGCCGCTTTTGTTCCACCTGAGTGGCAACCTTGTCCCATCCACTGCCTCGCTCCTCACATTTAGTCTCGACCGGTTCTTGACGAAGCTCGTGAATGAAGTTGATAACGTCCTCAGGGGAGCGATTAGTGATCACGATGCCTCCTTCAGCTGCCCAGCCACGGGATATGGCATGACACCAATAGTGCTCCGTTCCGTATCAAGCGTCCCTGGACTCATCTTCCGAGTGGTCTCCATCGCTCTCCTCCGCGTCAAAATCACTTGTCTCGGCCACAGGCTCCTCGTCGAGAGGTTCTGGTTGCTCCTCGGGTTCATCTGGCAAGTGGGCTGCAGCGTCGCGCACGTCCAGTTTGCCCGTTACCACGTCGGCGATGAGGCGGGTGCGGTACTCGCGCAGGAGATCAATTTCACGACGGGCGGCGTCGACGGCCTTGTCGAGGCTCGCCGTGGCACCGTCGAGGTAGCGCACGATGGCAGATTGCTCGTCGGAGGGTGGCAGTGCCACTCGAATCTCCTCGACCTCGCTCTCACCAATTGCAGGCACGGGCCCGGGTTTGGCCAGCCGACCGAGGTCCAGTTGTTGCATTAGAGTGAAGACATAGGAAAGGGTAGCTCCCTGAACAACGCAACCCATCAAGTTGTTGTCGATGCAACTGGATATCGACAACAATCTGCGCTTGTTGGTCAGCAGCGCGCCGCCCACCTTCGGGAAGATGATCGAATTAGCCGGGAACAGAAATGCGCCGAGTTCTGCGGCTGTCTCACGAGATACGGTGCTATTCGCTGATTTGATCCACTGCTCGTTTCCGGGCCTCGTCATGTCCGACACTCGGAGGAATGGTATCTCCAAGCCGATTCCTCCCTGTCTGTTCACAGGAAACCCCACGCCACTTTTGAAGAGTGCAATCCTCTTCATAGGTTCTACATCCCACTGTTCCGGCACATCACCCAGCCAGGGGATGCCGGAAGGTTTGAGACGGACGTTGGGGTCCAGGCCGCGCGTGACGGCGCGCTGGATAATGGCCTGCTTCTGCTCCGTAAGCAGCTTGATCAGCTGTTGCCGCGCAAGGATGACATGCCGCACCTTCCGGTCCGCATGGTCCAGATACCGCACGATGGACGACTGCTCATCGGTCGGTGGCACTGCTACAAGTACCCCGCCGAAGTCCTCTGTGTACAGACGGTTGAATCCACTCCCGATCCCCTTGGACAGCCGAGCGAACTGTGCCACCGCTGGTGGGGTCCTGAACAGGAGCTCGAAGTACTTCACGTCGCACGAGCCAACCGCGCGAAACACACTGTAGTCAGGACTGACTACGCCTTCCAGTGATGAGAGAGCAAACATGCCCGACCAGGCCTGCATGCGATTCATGACCAGATCACCAACCCCACACACCTTATACTTGGACAGATTCTCGGCACCGGCTAGTCGGTCTGTGGCCTCAGAGTGAGGTATAATTCCACGAGTCCGCGTCAACGAAAGTAGCACTCCAGTACCATCACATCTGCGCTCATCCTTTTCGTGAAACATCGACTTTATTCGGCGCACGTTCCAGTGCTCCGGCGCCTGTCCCAGCCATGGCACGCCCGAGTCCTTGTACGCAGGATAGGGCTTCAAGTCATTCTGCATGCGGCTCTCCATTGTCCAGTTGCCGTTCCAGAGCTTGGCGAACAAGACCCAGGACATAGGGCAGATCGTCCAGGGAAGAGAGCATGACCTCCGTGTCTCCGTTGCCCCAGCGTCCCAGTCCCGAGACATCCTTGCACAGTTTCTTTGGGTCGTCGATGTCTGTAAAGGGCATGTTTAGTGATAGTCTCAGGCGTGTAGCCTGAGGTACAACATCTACGAAGTTGGTTTCCGCCTTGTAGGCGACATACAGCTTCAGGAATTCCTCTGTGACGTTGGGGTCGAGGGCCCGGACCTCCTTGCGAAACGCCTCAAACAACTCGCGTGTCGGACTGGTCAAGAGGTGCGGATGGTCTTCGATCGTGTACCCACCCTTGGGTTGCTGGGGCTGGTATTCAGCCAACACCTCATCCGAAAGTCTTGGAACGGCCCAAACATCAAGAACCATGTCTGCTAGTCGGGCCGCACGCTCCTTGATCGTTCGTTCGTTCCACGTGTCCAGCTGACCGAGGCCCTGGTTCAGCTTGAGCGGGCTGTCGCGAAAGCCGCCCTTCATGTCGCGCTTCTCTTCGAACGGCCGGTCGCTGTATTCGGAGTTGTAGCCGGTCAGGGTCAGGTTGCCAAGTGTGTGCAGCCAGGTCTGCTGGACTTGTCGCCAATCCTGGCCCAAGGCTGCCCGCCATTCCTGAGAGAGAACAGGATTCTGCGGGAGAATGTGCTCAATGGTGAACTGATCGACCGGCACGCGTTCCTTTCGCCCATAGTTCTCCAGTCTTCGAAGCCAGTAACTGCGACGAGGGAAGTTGTACAGATCGCGCGTCTGGACTTCGCGGCGGAATTCCTCGTCTCGGGGCAGGTGGCGATAGGAGGGCAGCAGCAGCAGGTGTGCCTGGATGCTCTCAAGGTAGTGATCCTTTCGGAGTGACTTCGTGAACGTGGCGAATGTCTTGTCCATGGAGTTAGTTGGGATAGAGGAGATGGCACGGCGGAACACGTAAGTCTCTACGAGGCGGACAGCAGACACGAAATCCGTTTTGGACAACACGTTGGAGGCATAGTCACGGTAGAGCTCCAGCAACAGCGGGTACGTGACATCTGCCTTCAGTTCCCGAAGGTCGTGGAAAGCCATGTCGAGATCATGATCTTGTTCGGTTCCGAGTGCCATCGAACAGAAGTAGTGCGCGTATACCCGAATGTCGGCCACCAACGTCTGAACACCCGCCTCGGCGACGTCAGGCGTACGTGCGTACCTCTTGAACGCGTCATAGACGTCGTGGACATTGGGCAGCATGCCCGTTTTCACAGTGAGGTAGTACCTAATGAAACCGTCAAACTGCGCGCCATATGCCTGTTGGCCGAACTCCATCTCCATGGGATGCCAGTACCTCTCATAGAGGTCAGTCTGCGTCTCAGGTTCCAACCCCATCAGAACGAAGTTGCGGATGAGATCTGCCTGTGTCAACTCGCGGCCGGTGGAGTTCATGCTCTCGAAGATGAGCTGCGGGTTGTCCTGGCCGCGGTCCAGCGAGATGTCAACTATCACGAGCTTGGCCAGACCGTTGCATATCACCGCAAGGTCGCCGTTGCGGGCAGCAATCCATGACTGGAACAGGCGGTAGTTCTCCTTCACGGGAATGGAGCAGTCCCTTGGCGGTTCTCCTCCGTCGAGAATCGCAGTCAGCGTCGTCTTGTCCGATTGTGACAGGACAAGCTTGAAGTGCTTCTCGCCAGATTCCTCCGGGTTGAACAAGTAGTAGTTGCGCAGTTTCTGCGGTGAGAACCCCTCGACTGGCTCCTGTCGGTTCGCATCCAATCCTCCCAGCGCGTTTGCCAAGGCAGTGACAAGTAGAGTGACTGTTGCCAGACGTTGCTGGCCATCGATTACAAGCAGTGGCGACTGTGTCGAGACTTGGTACAGGCCTCTCTCAATATACACGATAGAACCCACGAAGTGGGCGGCGATCCTTGTGTCTTCTCCTGCACGCACAATGTCATCCCACAGCTGCTTGCAGTCCTTCTCCGTCCATGAATACGTGCGTTGGTAAATCGGAATGATGAACTGAGGAGACCTCTTGAGGAAGGCGAGCAGATTGGCCTTAGTTGCTTGCATCATTGCCTCCGCTGAGAATCTCATCCAGCAACCCGTCGGTCTCCTTCTCCAGCGCAACGATATCGGCTCGGATTTCGTCCAGCGTGCGCATGGCTTGGGGTTTGTAGAAGTAGCGCGTGAAGCTGATCTCGTAGCCGATCTTGGCTGAAGACTCATCGACCCAGGCATCGGGTGCGTAGGGCAGAACTTCGCGGCGAATGAAGGCATCAACGCCACCCTCTTCCAGCAAGGGCACCTGCTCGGTATCGCGCAGGTCAGGGTCAGGCTCGTATTCTACGACACGCTTCTTGCCGCCAACGGTCGTTTCGAACACACCGTGCAGTGGATCGACGATGGTGCCGGCGGAGTGTACCTTACGGATGACGGGCGGTGCAGTCTCGTCGCGTTCGCCGGTCTCCTTCAGCGCCTTGACCTCCTTGGGCGTGTAGACATGGTCCGGATCGATGGCTTTCACGTGAAGCGGACGCTCCACCGTGACCTTGGTGTAGCCAAAGGCAGCATTGGGGAAGATCTTCGACTGCTCCGTCTCTTCGAATGCACTATATACTTGGACGATCCTGTCCATATCCTCGGCGGTCAGCTCGCAGTTCTTCTTGCCCAAATTCTTCCGCAAGGGCTGGTACCACTGCGTGGCATCGATGAGCTGGACCTTGCCCTGGCGTCGGGGCGCCTTCTTGTTGCTGAGCAGCCAGATGTATGTGGCGATGCCCGTGTTGTAGAACATGTTGAGTGGCAAGGCGATGATGGCTTCCAGCCAGTCATTTTCGATGATCCAGCGGCGGATGTTGCTCTCGCCCTGACCAGCGTCGCCAGTAAACAGCGATGATCCGTTGTGGACCTCGGCGATGCGGCTGCCAAGCAGAGTCTTCTCCTTCATCTTGGACAGCATGTTGGCAAGGAACATGAGCTGGCCATCGCTGGAACGCGTGATCAGGTTGAACTCAGGGTCACCTGCATGCTCGACGACAAAGCGGTGGTCCTTGATGCCGTCTTTGCCTCCCATCCGCTCCAGATCTGTCTTCCAGCTCTTGCCATACGGCGGATTGGACAGCATGAAGTCGAAATGCCCCCGAGGAAAGCCGTCCTGGGACAACGTAGAGCCCCAGCTAAAGTTGTCAGCGACGTCCCCCTCTCCCTTGATGAGCAGGTCGGCGAAGGTGATGGCGTAGGTCTCCGGGTTGATTTCCTGCCCGTAAAGATGAACGGCCACACTCTTGCCCCGCTGCCTGGCCAGTTCGGCAAGGCGCTCCTCCGCAATGGTCAGCATACCACCGGTGCCACAGGCGCCGTCGTAGACAAGGTAGGTCGTAGACTGCAGCTGGTCGGCAACAGGAAGCAACACGAGATCGGCCATGAGCCGGACGACGTCGCGGGGTGTGAAGTGCTCGCCGGCCTCCTCGTTGTTCTCTTCATTGAAGCGGCGAATCAGCTCCTCGAAGATCGTGCCCATGGCATGATTGTCGAGTCCTGGCAGACGAACACTGCCATCGATGTTCAGGACCGGATATGGACTCAGGTTGATGCGGCTGTCGAGGAACTTCTCGATGACGTTCCCCAGGATGTCCGCGTCCACCATTTTGGGGATCTGGTTGCGGAAAGCGAACTTGTCGAGAATCTCCTGCACATTGGGAGAGAAGCCGTCGAGATAGGCCTCGAAGTCAGCTTTGAGCTGCTGGGAGCGTGTGCTGGTCTTGAGACCACGCATGACAAACGGGGAAGAGTTGTAGAAGGCTCGACCCGAGGCCTGGCGCAGAGCAGCGTCCTGGTTGTTGACCTTGGCCTGGTCCAGCTTCTGCTTCATTGCCAGGACTGCCGGCTTAGTCGGCTCCAGCACGGCGTCGATGCGGCGCAGGACCGTCATGGGCAGAATGACGTCCCGATACTTGCCACGCACGTAGACGTCCCGCAACACATCATCTGCGACACCCCAGATGAAGTTGGCAATCCAGTTGAGATCTCCATTCCCCATTGATGCCCCCTCGTTTTCGACCCTACTCAGCCATTTGGTGCGCAAGACACCCGGAGCAGTCTCGCGACTGCTGGCTATCCTGCAGACATCGCCTCATAGTCTAGGCACTATTGCGCCTCCAGGCAAACGCATCGATCGTGCAGGCGAGCTACGGGATCAGGAGGGCGACCACCACTTCCTGTGTTGTGGCACGACACGGCTGGCGCACTCCTCCCAGCGCGGCGAAACGACTGCGTCCCACTGGGCCCTCCAGCCCGACCAACATGACTATCGAGTCACCCGTCGTCTTCGTCCGTGAGACCGCCGACGAGCAGAACTTCGTTGTCCTGGCTATCCTGACCGGGGCGAAGTAGCAGAGCGAGAGGACGGATTGGAGGTCACTCTCCGCATGTACCACACAGCTCGAATTACCAGCTGACCTCAACGACACCGATCCCTCGGGTCACCAGCCAACAAGACTCCCATTGTCATGGATTGCCAACCTGGATCCAGCAATGTGAGTTGTACGGAAGATATGGACTCTGAAGAATCAGTCAGAACATAGCTACTAGACTGTATATCTCGGTGTTATTCGAATATTCCATCCGGGATAGGCATCACGCCTTCTCTGATGATAGCCTGTGCACACTTCTGCTGTATACGAGTTATGTGGGGAGGAAGAATGCGCCCTATGCGGCAACCCTTATACTCACTGAATTGGACCAACACTAGTTCAATCCCGAATTTTATCGCCTTTTCGCCAGCGACACACGGCACGATCACTTCCACCTTCTTCTCAAGGATTTCGCCCATGTGGAGGAAGATGCCACTTCTCCTATGCTTTTTGAACTTCTCATTGAATTCTTGCAGGCGTGCCGCATCCTTGCAGATGTCCGGCAGACTCTTCACAAGGACATGGTCCTTTGTGTTGAAGACCATCTCTTCCTCTTCCGTAAGGCGAATATCCTTTGTCAAGTCCTCAAGTTTCCTGCCTCTGATGCAGTACAAGACTGGGTCGCTATTCCGGACCAGATCACATTGAGCCCTTATGTTTAGATAGTATTCTCCATCAGCTTTCTGGAATAGATCACCGGTGTATGCCTGTTCGGGTTGTTTGGCATATTCAAAATACCGTTCTCCTTCAACGATCTTTGCTAGCTCGTATTTGTCTGGTTCATCGTTACCGGCGTCGAACAAAGCTTCATCAAATTCGTACTCGTTTATTCTGTTTACACAATTCCTCGTCATGAAGTCCCCAAACTGATATTCACAGTCGCTGCTATTGTCTTGTTTGAACGTTTTCCAGACAGCCTTCGCCCAGTCAGGCGAACAGTCATACATTTTAGAGAGCATGCTCTGCTTCGCCGCCGAAACAGCTCTTTCCCACTCTTTTAGCGCATATACAGAAGGCATCGACTTTATCCAACCTTCGATCGCGCCAAAAAGGTCTTTGTCGGAGGTAACTTCACCCTTATCCTTAACAAAGATCCTGTTAGGCTTGTTATCTTTCCACAGGCCAGCGTCACGCAGAGACTGCGTGACGTCTTCCTTTCCTTTCACTGTGAAGATGAATACAGGAACGAAGGCGCTTGACGTGAGCGCTCTTATGAAATCAATCAGCTTGCTGTCCTGATCCTTCTGCATGGTATCACCGAGCTTGATCGTTTCCTCATCGCCGTCCAAAAGCCTCTGCACCTGTCCATGTGTAAAATCCCAGTCCAAGATGACAAAGGCAGCATCTACAAGGGAGGAAATTACTCCCTTTTCAGGTATTGTCTCATATGTTGCCACCGGGATGTCTCTCTTCTCGATAGTCTTCTTCATGGTAGATATTGGCGAACCATCTTCGTTTATCTGATCGTCGATAATGACCGCGATACCACTGAACAGTTTTCCAACGTCCATCCGCTCTCACCCTTCCTTCGCAAACTCCAAGACGAAATTCGCACCCTTCAGAAGTCTATCCTTCGAGAATTCGGCTAACGTGATGGAATAGTCGTATCTATCTAGTAACTGCCGCGCGATATACAGACCCAATCCGCGGCCCTCTTCACCCTTTCCTGAGTAAAAAGCCTCAAAGATATAGCTTTCATCATCAGGCTTGACACCAGGGCCACTATCGGAGAAGACCAAACGTTGTTCGTCCCCATCCATTGAGACGAGTATTCTGCGCTCACAGTCGACTGTCTTGAGCCAATACAGCGCGTTGTCAAAGAGGTTAATGAATACCTGAAGCAAGACTGCATCAGTGGTACGAGCAATTAGGGGACTTCCTGTGGATTCCAGCGACACCAAAACATGATTTTCATCAAACAGTCGTTTGTACAGGCCGAGGACCTTCTCCACGATGTCTTTGACATTGATGTTCTTTGTCCTGGATTTTGTGGACGGGAAGAGTAGCTGAATGTCTTTCATCTGCGTTTCAACCATTGACAGATTTCCCCTAATAAGGGTAAGCCTGGATAGTAGCTCTTCTCTGTCGATTTCCTGCCCGTGCATCAAGTCTTTTATGATAGCGTCCTGTTGTCCCAAAGTTCTGCTTATGAACAGCATAACATCATGTGACGCCGTCTCAACCGAGAGACCTACTGCTGCGAGACTCTCGGTCTTGATGATCCTGTCTTTCAGAACCCTCTTCTCTTGCATATAGCTAGTCTCAAACTTTTCCAGGAAAGCAAGGGCTTTCGGGTTATCAACATACTGCTTCCTAGCCGACCCGATCAATTCAGATGGACGTCCATGCTCATGCTTTGTGCGATCAACTTCGATTTTTCTCTTCTTATCAACTAGATACTGCGCAAACGGTTTCTTGCGCAAGTATCTGAGAATCAACTGCAGAACGTTTATGAAGTCTTCCAGCGCGCGTCCATCCTCGATAAGGCCTTCCCTGTTTGTCTTGTCTTTCAGCTTCTGGTTATCTTGTTGCGAGATGTAGACACAACCGACAACCTGGTCATTGCTCAAGAAATCACCGGCACTGATGGTACCTCTGGCCATATCGATTTTGAGCCAATCGTCGTCGGCATCGCCATATGGCATAACCCTGATGCCATCTCTGTAGAGGTATATTCTATGTTCACGAATGATGTTTTTTTCGTCCTTGTCCAGGACATACTTTGAGGGATTCTCAGAATTGACACTTAGGTCAAAAATGTAGAATTCGAACGTAAAGTCGCCGCATTCAGTCATATATGTGGACGTTTTGAAATACTTCCTGAACTGAAGTAGACCACTAATATCAGGATCAGAGAAATCTAGGTGGTGTTCTTCTCCATTTAGTTTAAAGGTGATGCTGTTATCCTCTGCTGTGTACTTGCCATCCGTCACTTTGAGAACCGACTTGCTCTCCAAACAACTCAAGAGTCTTCCCCTGTAGCTTTCCCTGGCCTCAATGGCAGAGTTGTCCTTGTACATCCAGACCCCGAAATCCACCGATTCTACCTTAGCAAAGATTGGCTGTAATTTCCCTATGTCGTTCTGAACGCGTTCAATGCGATGTAGAGTCCATTCAGACTTGAGATTGCTTACCTCGATAATGGTTCCGTGTGGCTCTCGTTTTCTTGTAGTGGTCCCAAGTGTTATACTTCTTTCGACAATTCTCTCCGGTACCTCTCTCGATAACTCAACAGTCAGATCATCAAGAAAAAGAGTTTTCTCCTCGCCATCTTCTTTAAGAAAGTTGTCATCATACTTGGAGAAATCATACCACAGAACACTCTCTATCGGTTCTCCTCCATCTGCGAAGCGACCACTTTCATCCTTAATCTGGCGTCGTGTAATGATCTTTATCGTTTTCCCAAGCTTGAAGACCGCAAAACGTCCGATGCCTTTCTCGCCCTGTAAGATACGGCCTTTGTCGGTTATTGGGTTCACAGCCTTTCTCTTGAGCTTCTCAGGTGTGGCCGGGTTTAGCCAATGCTTCTTCAGTATTTCCTCACCCATTCCACTACCATCATCTTCAATGACTATCTTTGAGGATGGCGTCAGTGAGTAGTCGTCGCTAAAGTTGATAAAGCTGACCTTTACCCATGAGGCATCCGCGTCATATGAGTTTTTAATAAGCTCCACTAACGCTATCAATTCGTTCTTTATCAATTGATCACCAAGCATGGTAATCAGGCGCGCATATGGCCTTATCAATAGCTTTTCGCTCATTGTCGCCACATCCTTCCGCTAATGACATATTCCTCATGGTAAACTGTTCGCTGTGATTTATCAGAAGAAAACCTTCCGATGCTATCGCGATAGGGCGTTAGAAGTTTGTTGGATATTCTCCTTTTTGCCGCTTTTATGTCCGTGAAGCCTTCATTCGTGAGGCACTGAATTAGATGCACCGAATTCTTAACCTTTACACCCATATACTCAGTATCTCCAACGACGAAGAATGCCATTCCTGCATTATTCAACATGCTTGAGCATTGATGAATGGCTCGTTGCATATCCAGATAATACCTGCCAACTGAACGGACTTGTGCCGTAGCTTTCTTGTTATTCAGCAAGTTCTGTACTACTTCACGCCCCACAGCATTTAGGGAATCTAGATCTAGACTAAATCCCGTACTATTGTAGACGCTCCCAATAGAACCTTTCCTAAGGTCACGATAATCATCAGCATAATCCAGCCAAAGAGTTGATAACTGATGCAAATCGGCGTATTCATAGGAAGTAACGTAAGGAGGACTCGAAATTATCAAGTCCACTTTACGCAACTTATGTGGTTCCAGGAAATTTTCAGTGGCAATCTCAATTTCGCTCTTGGCTATTTCGTGATCTTGAACTTGATCGATAGCATGGATGAATTTCTGAAACTGTATATAGAAAGTCTTGACGACATCTATTTCACGCTTGTTGGGGTCTATTTGTGGCTTTATTGATTTCGTAAGCCATCTTGATGAAGCTTTGAGAATAGAAGAGAATAAACAAAGGAAGGCATCTCTGTATTTCCCTCTAGGAACTTCCTGCTCAATCGATTGTTTCAATCTATATAGTGCGGTATAGCTATTCTCAGTAAACCAATATTGCAATCTCTCATTAGAAACGGTATATGCATTTTGGGGGACTTCTACTCTTTCAAAAGATACTCTTATCCTTCTGCAATATCTATCTAGCGTTTCAGTCTTGTAACTTTCGCTTTTGGTTTTTGCTATTAGAGTAGCTACGGGATTAATATCACAACCCCAGAAATCTTTGCCGTGCAGTTTCGCCTCTAAAGCGACCGTACCACATCCGCAGAAAACATCAGCAACCTTTTCTACATCAACACCTTCTTGCTGGGCGTAGTCAAAAGCTTTGGAAGCGATGAACGCAGGGAATTTGGCTGGATAGGCATGTATAGTATGCATTAAGTATTCCGCACTATCACTGAGATTCCATTCGTCATCAACAGCGACATCTTCGACCTCTGTAGTCGCAACGCTAATCATCCAGGCCATCTCCTTCTTCTGAAGCCTTAAGGACCGTTCTATTGTTTTTCACAGCAGAATGGCTCTTAGTTATTTGACTGTGATGATATCCGCCGGTCTTCCAACGTCCAACAGTAGAACAATGGTGCCAGTAGTTCTTGTGTCAATTGCCTCCGTCCAGCCGCGATTCGTCATAGACGCTACAGACGTCATGAGAAGGTCATCCCACCGCTCCTGCCTCCACGTGTGCCCTCGCTGGAAGCATGGCAGGTGATACTGAATGAGCTCTCCCTTGCTGAACAGGCCAGCAATCATGAGTGTATCAGAGTTCATTTGAGCCCCTCCGGGTATTCTCTTCTGCAGGACCCCTGTTTACCAGTATTCCTCTTCTATCGTACACTTTCGATCACTCCTTGCAAGCGCGCCAGCGGCACTATCCGGGATGGGGCCAGTAGAAGTCGTGCATCGACCTCCAGTTCAGCACTCGAATCTCCGCCGAAATCCTACAGAATTGGAATGTGGTACTTCTCCTGGAAGGCGTCGAGGATGCTGATGAACTCCGGGGTCAGGCGGGCACGCACCTCCTTGGCGATACCTTCTGGGACTCCACCGTACAGTGCCTCGGCCACCGAGCCGGCGATGGCGGCCTGCGTGTCGGCGTCACCGCCCAGGGCGACCGCCTGGCACACCGCTCCCTCGAAGGACATGGAGGTCAGCACACAGATGAGTGCCTCGGGTACCGATCGCTGGCACATCTCATCAAACGAGCCAGATGGCTGGATGTCCTCGTAGGTACGGTGCAGGTCGTACCCAAACCGAGTCTCGAGCACACGCCGGATGACAGTCTGACTGGTCCCCTGACGGGCAAGGAAAATGGCAGTTGCCGCGGCCTGAGCACCCTTGATACCCTCCGGGTGGCTGTGGGTCACCTCGGGTGAACGCTGCGCCTCAGCAAGTGTCTCCTCCAATGTATCGAAGGCCCAGCCTACGGGGCTGACACGCATCGCCGACCCGTTGCCAAAGCTGTTGTATAGCTTCGCTCCTGGCGTGGTGAACCATCGCACGAACATCCCGCCGAAGCCGGCATCTGGATCCTCTGCAATGGCCGACACCACTACTGTAGCCGATTGGCAGGTTTGTCAATGAGTTCCGTCGGAATCTAATACCCTTCGCATCTTTCTTCGAAAAGGAGTGCAGGCATACCAGCACCATAGCAAGAGAGCTGGACAGAGGAAAAGCGCTGCGCTCTACAGCTCGTACCGCTGAGCCGTCACCGGACCGTCTACTAAGCCCAGCCTTGCCTGTCGGATTGACCATAAGCGCGGAACGTGGTACTTATCCCGGAAGGCGTCCAGGATGCCGGCGAACGCAGCTATGTCTGGCGAGATGTTTCTCCTGTACCGTCTATTTGGCAGATGTGGCATCATGTGGTAGTTGTAGATTCTTGAGGGGGTGCACTCATGAAGAGAACGCATCTCCTGGCTGTCCTGGTAATCATTCTCCTGGTCGCAGGACTCCTGGGCGCTGCCTTGTCGTCAACGACGATCAAGCTGTGGATCGGCAACGCGTCCATGTCCATCAACGGCGTGCAGCAACCGATCGACACCCAAGGGACCAAGCCCGTCATCGTCGAAGGACGGACGCTCGTGCCTATTCGCGCCATCATCGAAGCGTTCGGTGGATCCGCTACCTGGGAGTCCTCTACACGCAAGGTCACCGTCACGCTGGGGAAAGATTCTCTCGACCTCTGGATTGACAAGCCACAGGCATCGCTGACGGCATCACCCTTGCGATCGATGCAGCAAACTCTGCGGTTGTGCCTGTCATCACGAATGGGAGGACGATGCTCCCGCTCCGGTTTGTCGCGGAATCGCTTGGTATCGACGTTCAATACGACGCGATGACCAGGATGATCACGCTTACCTACTCGAAATCAACAGTTGCATTGCCTGCCGATGGAAGCAACTTGCTCCTGGGTAATCCCAGCAATGCCGTGCATGACAGCAGCTCATCTCCGGATAACTATCTGATGGACAGCGGATATTATGTTCTGTCCTATAACCGGGACCGTGGTGAACCGAACTGGGTGAGCTGGTATGTTGGCAGCTCATCGTTGGGGTCTACTCCGAGGAAGGATGATTTTCGAGCTGATAGCACCCTCCCTGCTGGCTGGTATCAGGTGCAAGCGAACGGCTATTCCGGCAGTGGTTTCGACCGTGGCCACAACTGTCCATCGGCAGACAGAACGTCCACTGTTGCCGCCAATTCATCGACCTTCCTGATGACGAACATGATTCCGCAGGCTCCTAACAATAATCAGCAAACTTGGAATAACTTCGAGAGTTATCTCCGCAGTTTGGTAACGCAGGGGAATGAAATTTATGTTGTCATGGGGTCCTACGGTACAGGGGGAACGGGTTCAAGCAGTTATCAAACGACGATTGATAGCGGACACGTTACGGTGCCGGCGCATGTTTGGAAGGTAGCAGTTGTGTTGACTGATGGAACCAAAGATCTGAGCCGCATTACAACAGCCACCCGTGTCATCGCGATCGATACGCCGAATACCAACAGTATCAGTTCGAAATGGCAGGCATGCCTGACAAGTGTCGACGCAATCGAGGCAGCCACAGGATATGATCTTCTGTCGAACGTTTCTGTATCTATTCAAAAGGTTCTGGAAGCAAAAATAGACGGCAATTGACGTCAGGTGTCTCAGCTACAACGAATGGATTCCCGCCGGCGCGGGAACGATGGAGCCTGCGTGGGAAGGACCAGCAGTATTCTGTCATCCTTCGCTTCCATGTTGAATGAGTCGATGCGACGTATTGCATTCCCTCTCACCGGTTATACCATTGTTAGGGTGTGATACAGTATGCAGAACATCCTGGAAAAGGGATTCGACGACCCCATCGGAGTCCCCGCGAGGAATCATCGGGAGGTGGTAGCTTTACGCTAAGTCTCGTCGGGCGCGAATGGCACTTCAAAACCACCAATATTGGGCACTTGGCATCTCATCTGAGGGAATACGTCCATCGAATTTGCAGTGAACTCGGTTATACCATAAAGCTAAAGCAGTCTCGAGAGGAGGAACAAAATGACCTTGCTGAGAAAAATCTCGGTGTTTGCGCTTGTTGGAATTCTTTCCTTAAGCATGTCCGGGTTGTACGGTTGTGGAGGTGCTTCTCAGACTAAAGCGCTGAAAATCGGTGTGGCCGGCCCCGAGACCGGTGGATCCGCACAGCTCGGGCAGGCACAGCACAGGGCGATACAGTTGGCTTGCGATGAGATAAACGCCGCAAACGCGGCGGGGGAGTGGAAACTCGAGCCATACTTCGAGGACGATGAGAGTGACCCCACCAAGTCCGCCAGCGCCACGAACAAGCTCATTCAGCAGAGCAACGTCAACGTGGTAATAGCATCTATCAACAGCTCCTGCACTCTGGCAGACATGGTCGTTACCGAACGAGCCGGCATTCCACAGATCACTGCGGGTTCAACTGGCGCAAGCATCACTGAACAGGGCGACAAGTGGATCTTCCGCACGGCGGTCAATG
>Ga0209429_10000560_pt1 | contig 24582 bp, 21 predicted proteins | sample BarGraNGADG00212_3_FD_184493 | JGI IMG/M metagenome (GOLD analysis project Ga0209429, IMG submission 184493) | Arctic peat soil microbial communities from Barrow, Alaska - Barrow Graham LP Ref core NGADG0004-212 (SPAdes) (version 2) | ecosystem: Environmental > Terrestrial > Soil > Wetlands >...
TCTGGCGTGGTCGGCATTGTGGCCTCGAGGGTTTTGCGGGTGTTTCATCGGCCCACGATTATTCTAGGGGGCGATGGCGAGAATTGGCGCGGCTCGGGCCGGAGCATTGAAGGCTTCGATTTGGCGGCGGCCTTGCGGGAATGCCAGGATCTGCTGCTTCGGCATGGCGGTCATGCCATGGCGGCCGGTGTCACGCTGCATCCGGATAAGGTGGATGCCTTGCGGGAGCGTTTGAACGAACTGGCCCGGCGCACGCTGACGCCGGAACAATTGCAGCCGTCCTTGCGCCTGGATGGCGACGTTTCCATGGCGGATCTCACCCTGGAACGGTTGGAGGAACTGGACCGTTTAAGCCCATGGGGCATGGGGAATCCGGCCGTTCGCTGGGTGTTGCCAAACGTGTGGATGCAGCGTCCGCCCCAGCGTATGGGCAAGGAGAGGCAACATGCGAAATGGTGGATCAGCGACGGACGCGATTGCCTTGAAGCGGTGCTGTGGAATGTCGGCGATGCGCCGGTTCCCAGCGGATCTTTCGATTTGGCGGTTGAACCGCAAATCAACCCGTTCAACGGCCGCCGTTCCGTGCAATTGAAAGTGCTGGACTGGCGGGCGGCTTAAGGGCTGATCCCGCACCTTTTGGCGTTACATGAGACTCTCCCGCATCTGGCTTTGGCTGCTCCTGCTCGTGCCGCTGGGCCTGGGCATCGCCCGGCTCCGGTTCGACGCTGATATTCTGAATCTGCTGCCGGCCAAGCTCCCGGTCGCCCAGGGATTGAAGATCTACCAGCAGTATTTCTCCAACGCGCGGGAATTGATCGTCACCGTGGAGACTCCGACCGCCGAGGAAACCGAGTCCTCCACTCGCGCGCTGGCGCTGGCGCTCCGTGCGCAGACCCATCTCGTGACGGACGCAACCTGGCAACCGGCCTGGATGGAAAACCCGCAGCAAGCGTTGGAACTGCTGGCCTATCTCTGGCTTAACCAACCGCCGGCTGTCTTCGGCGAATGGACGAACCGGCTGGGCGCGCTCAACCTCACGAACACTCTGAACGAAACCCGCGAGCGGCTGGCGACCTCGCTTTCGCCGGGCGATCTCGCCTTCGGCGGCTACGATCCCTATGGATTGACGCGGCTGCCGGAGTCGGTGTCAAGCGCCGCGCCAACCATGGGTGGCGGCGAGGATCTCTTCGCTTCGCGCAACGGAACCTTCCGACTCCTATTTGTCCAAGCCAAACCCGATCTTTCCGGCTACCTGGCTTGCCGATCCTGGCTGGCGGAGATTAAACGCATCGTCGCCGAAGTCCGCCGGTCCGGCGGCATTACGCCGTCGGCTGAACTGCATTACACCGGACGCCCGGCCTTCGTTGTCGAAATCTCCCGAAACATGGAGCAGGACATGAGTGGTTCCTCGGCTGGCACGCTGGCGGTCATTGGCGTGCTCTTTTGGCTGACGCACCGGCGTTTGATACCGCTCTTCTGGCTGTTGGTCCTGCTGCTGACCATCCTGGCGGGCGCGCTGGCTTTGGGGGGCTTGTTCATCGGCACCATCAACATCGTGAGCCTGGGCTTTGCCTCCATCCTGCTGGGGCTGGCGGAGGATTTTGCCATCGTTATTTACCAGGAGTCGCGATCGCATCCGGAGATGAGCGGGCGGGATCTGCGCCACGAAGTCGCTCCGGGCATCTGGTGGTCGGCGGTGACAACGGCAGGCGCGTTCCTCATTCTGAACCTGAGTGCCCTGCCCGGTCTTGGCCAACTTGGCTCGCTGGTTGCCATTGGCATCATTCTGGCTGCGGTCGTGATGCTCTACGCCTATACGCCTTTGGTGCTGCGTTTTCGCAGCCCAGCCGATCGCGAGGCGTCAGCCCCCGCAAAACGGGAACGATGGCTGCTGTTCGAGACAGCCAGACTCCTGCCCGCACCCGTCATCTGGGGCATCACCCTGTTGGTGCTGGGCGCAGCGTCCAGCTTGCTATGGAAAAACGGCATCCGCATCGATAACTCCCCCGATCCGCTCAGGCCAAAAACCAGCGAAGCTTACGCGGCCTTGGACAAAATCAAGGCCAACCTCACCGGGACCGAGGATCCGCTTTGGCTTCTTGTGCCCGGGCAGAATGAAACCGAAGTCGGACAGCGATTGGCGCAAGCAAGCGTCGAGCTAAACCGGGCGGTGTCCAACCAACTCATAAGCAGTTTCACCCTGCCTACAGTGGTTTGGCCGCACCCGGAAAACCAGCAGGCCAACCGCCCGGCACTCCTGAGTTTGTTGGCGAAACGAGCGACCCTGCACCAGGCCGCTCTGAACGCGGGCTTCACCACCAATGCATTCTTTGTAGTCGATAATATCTTCGATGTCTGGCGAGGCGCGGCCGCCAGCACCCATGTCTTCTGGCCCACGAATCAAGCGAGCCGGTGGTTGTTCTCCAAGTTCGTGGCCCATACCACCAACGGGTTCCTCGCGTTGGGATTGATGCATCCCACGACCAACACGGCCGCGACAAAAAGCTTCGCTGCCCATTGGTCGCCCGAGCTGCAGCGGGAGGGCATCATCGTTTCGGGGTGGAATCTGCTCGGCTGGACGGTTTTCGATTTGGTCCTGCATGAGCTGCCCCGCGTGGTCATTTCAGTTTTTCTGCTGGTGGTCATTACCTTGTGGCTGGCCTTCCATAACGTTAGAGAAGTGCTGCTGAGTTTGGCCACGCTGGCGTTCAGCGCGGTTTGCCTGGCGGCCGTCATGAATCTGCTGAGCTGGGACTGGAACCTCCTTAACGTGATGGGACTGCCGCTGCTGCTGGGCATGGGCGTGGATTTCAGCATCCATATCCAATTGGCGTTGCGCCGCTACGAGGGGGACCTGCTGGTCGTGCGCCGCTCGGCAGGCCGGGCGCTGCTACTGGCTGGTTCAACCACGGTGGCGGGCTTCGGCTCACTGGCCTTTTCCAACAACGCCGGCATGGCCAGCCTCGGTTTGGTCTGCGCCCTTGGCATCACCCTGGCCCTGCTGGTGGCTGTTTATCTACTGCCCATTTGGTGGCAAGCCCTAAACCCACAGGTAGCCGAAAAGCACAGCGCTTAATTCTCACATTCGGGCCGGTTGGAAGATTCGCTTGAACTAACCAGCGTCACCAACACGACCACAACGCAGGAAAAAGCCATCACATACGGCACCCAAAACACGGACAGTTGCAGGGTCATGCTTACCTCCCCGCTCTTTCTCAGCCCCATTCCATAATGTACAAACTGCCAGGTGAGTATGCTGAACCGGGCCATGGTCACCAGTCGAATCAACTACAGAGGATGACGGGTTGGGTGTAAAAACCGCCTTGGCTATTTCCTCCAGATCATTGTAAAGGTAGTTCGGCTCCGCCCACGGCTCGCTTTAATCCATTCCCGCACCTCGACAGGCAGAATTGAATGCCATTAGGAGCCAACACCACAAGGTCAGCCCTGGCGGCTTCCTCGGCGGCCGCGTCGCGCATCGCGCGAAGTTTGAACATGTCGAACTTCCAGAAGTCCGCGCTGAATACCTTGTCCAAATGGACGGCCTGGAGAATTTGTTGACAGGCGTGATGGGCGCGTTGGTCAGCCTCGCAGTCCTCATATGCCACCCCTACGCGGACTCGGCCAGGCGTTTTGGTTTCGTTTCCTTTCTCCTTCTCGAACTCGTGCGGTGACTTCATGACTTTGTCCTCCCGATCCCGTAGGCGACCAGGAATTGCAGCGCCGCAAACTGCGCCAGCGGCCACCAGAAGCCAGGTAGTTCGGCCTTCCAAACTTGATATGCCACTTGCTGGACTGCCAATCCGGCGACGATAGCTCCGATAATGCGCGCATGGCGCTGCCGCTCGTTCAGGAAGAACACCACGCCCCAAATCAGGGTTGCGCTGAGCGTCGCCGCAAGAACGTAGCCAATGTGCCGCAGCCCAAACGCAACGCTCAATACGACCACGTGCAGAGCGGCGATGATTGCGATGAGGCGGAAGATGCTCTCGTTTTTCATTCACGGTTATTTCCCGTTACGGGGTTCTTGAACCGTCGGCACAGGGCAAGCCTCGATTCTCGACGCGGACAAAAGGTTGTTCATAGGTTTGGGCATTTTCCTCTCCCGAGCCAGATTAGCCAACATGCCCACGCAGAACACCACCTGAAGCGTCATCAGCAACGCCACCTTTCGGCTATTGGATCCATCGTCAATTGAGGCAGTCCAGGATTGCACAGCCTGGATGAGGAACACGCATCCCACCGGCACGAGTGTCATCATTGAACCCAAGCGACAGCACGTTGTACGCCGCCCTAAAACCGCCCACAGAACGCACAGTACCCCGCCCGCCAGACCGGTGAAGAACGTTAAACGCGGTAAATCCGGCTGAAAGTGTTGGGCCAAGAGGCTCAAACCAGCGATCAATATGCCGCAGACCATGAGGTCAATAATCAGTACCGGGCTCATGTGTGCCGGTTCTGCGGTTTGCGCGGGCACAGTTTCGGCTACAGAGTCACTGATGACTTGCTCCTGATGCGCGTTTGGCGGCATTGCCTTGGGCTGCCGATTCACGGTCGTTTGTGGTTGGCTCCCCCATCCGTTGTCGGGTTGGCCACTTGTCCTTCTAGCGCCACCCCGGCATAGGCAATCCGCATCAGCGTCCCGATGGAGAGCACTAGGAGAAGGGTTATCACGGCGGCCGCCGTTTGGCGTCCCGGCACTTCCTGGCTTCCGCCTCCCCAAGTAATGACGGTCTGGGAGAGCATCACGAAGCTGATGGGGATGAGCGTCAGGATGGGCAGCGCCTTGCCTCGACCCCCTGCGAGCGCCCGAAGGCCCCAGACCAGACAGAGCACGCCCCCTACCAAGCCCGCAATGAGCGTGGGGCGTGCCAAAGCCGGAGCTAGGTGATGAGTGAGATAACTAAGGCCAGCGAGCAGCAGGCTGTAAACGACCAGTTGAAAACCAATGGTTTTGTTCATTGCGCATACGACAGGGTTTGAATTGCCCTGGCGAGCAATGAACCCGTTGGATGCGAGGCAAAACCACGCGAATTAATAATCTCACGGGGAGAGGAGGGCTCTCCGTCGCAGGCCACAATATCCAAAGCTTCATTGCAACAAAGCAATTCAGTTCTTTGGATGGCGGCCCGACCATCCGGTTTTCCTCCGATAGCGCACGCCATCGGACCCTTAGATTGAGTGCTCAAAGCGCCTCAATCAATAAAGAATCACTCTTTGTGTGCGCGGGCGTCAAGCTTTCCCCGTGAATCTTTCACTGGAAAAGGGAAAAGGTTAGCCTTGCGGCAGGATTTCACTGTGCCCGCTTCGCCAAGGGGGACGCGGTTGGGAGGATTCAGCCGCCCGCCGACTTCCAGTTGGCGATACGGCGCAGCGCGGCCGGTGCCGCAACCCACCGCGCACGTCCTGCCCGCGCACCGGCCCTGATTTCCGCCGGACGAGGAAGCATGGGCGAACGCACGCAAATAATTCTTCTTTGCTTACGGGCCAAGGGTCGGCTACATATTCTGTCTCGGTTGCTCCCGTGGTTTGGTCCCGGCCAGACCGGATTGGCGAATGAATGGGCCACGCAATTTTTACACGCATGCGAAACACTGTTACATGGGTTTTTTTGGCGGCCGCGCTGGCCTCGGGCTGCTCGGTCCGCAAATATGCCATCAATAAGCTGGGCGACGCCCTCGCCCATAGCGGCAGCACCTTTGCCAGCGACGACGACCCGGAGCTCGTCCGCCAGGCCGTTCCGTTCAGCCTCAAACTCATCGAGAGCCTGATTGCCGAAAGTCCCCGCCATCCGGGATTGCTGCTGGCCGCCGCCCGCGGCTTCACCCAGTACGCCTACGCCTTTGTCCAGCAGCCGGCCGAGGAGCTCGAATCCAAGGATCTGGCCGCCTCGAGGGAATTGTGCGACCGGGCTCGGCGGCTTTATCTGCGGGCGCGAAACTATGGATTGCGCGGACTCGAAGCGCGTCACCCCGGTTTTGACCAAGCCCTGCGCGCCCATCCAACCGCCGCCGTGAACGCTCTGCGCAAAGAGGAACTGCCGATGATTTACTGGACCGCGGCCTCCTGGGCCGCCGCGATTGCATTGTCCAAAGACCACCCCGAGGTGGTCGCGGATTTTCCCCTGGTGGAAGCCTTGGCGGATCGCGCACTAGCCTTGGATGAAGCGTACGAAGCCGGTGCGTTGCATACCTTTATGATGACCTTCGAGCTGGCGCGGAAAGGCGCTCCTGGCGATCCGATGGCGCGGGTGAAGCGGCATTTCGATCGCGCCATGGAACTGGCGCAGGGCGCGCAGGCAGGGCCGCTGGTGTCCTGGGCCGAGAATGTTTCGGTGCAGCGCCAGAATGTTGGGGAGTTCAAGTCCATGCTGAATCGCGCCCTGGCGGTTGATCCGAATTCCCGGCCGGAGTGGCGGCTGGAGAACTTGGTTTTGCAGCGGCGGGCGCGCTGGTTATTGTCGAGGATCGATGAGCTTTTTTTGGTCTTGGATTCAAATGAAGAAAAGGCAAAGTAGGGTTGCGATGAATAGCTTGTTAAGGTTGTGTGGCACGCTGGGGCGGACCGTCGCCTGGCTGGCCGTGCTGGGATCGGCGGGGTTGACGGCTTCGGCGGCGGAAGCCACGGTGCGGGTGCGGTTGGCGACGCTGGCACCCAAGGACACCTCGTTTCACAAAAGCCTGCTGGAGATGGGCGACAAATGGCGGCAGGCCTCCGGGGGGGGCGTGACGCTCACGATCTATACCGATGGCACCATGGGCGGCGAGGCGGACATGGTGCGCCGGATGCGGGTAGGACAGCTCCAGGCGGCCATGCTGTCCGTCAACGGCCTGATGCAGATTGAAACCACGGTCAGCGCCTTGCAGAACATGCCGATGATGTTTCACTCGCTGGACGAGGTGGATTATGTGCGTGAAAAATTGCGGCCCATGCTCGAAAAGAAGTTCGCGGACAAAGGGTTTATCGTCCTGTTCTGGGGGGACGCCGGCTGGCTCCGTTTCTTCACCAAACAACCGGCGGTGCGCCCGGCGGATTTCAAGAAGATGAAGTTTTTCGTGGGCGCCGGAGACACGGCAACTGCGGACATCATCAAGGCGGTGGGGATGAATCCGGTGTCGCTCGAGCAGACGGACATTTTAACGAGTCTGCAAACCGGCCTGCTGGAAGCGGTGCCGTCCGTGCCGTTTTATGCGCTCGCGGGGCAGTTTTATGGCCCGGCCCGGCATATGGTCGAGGTAAACTGGGCGCCCCTCGTGGGCGGCACGGTGATTACCAAGAAATGCTGGAATGCCATCCCGGCCAACGCGAAGGAGGCCTTGCGGAAAGCCGCGTCGGAAGCTGGGGACCAGATCAAGACGCGCAGCCGGGCGGAAGGCGATGAGTCGGTCGAGGCCATGAAGAAGCGTGGTCTGACGGTCCATACCCTGACGCCGGAAATCGAAAAGGAATGGCAGGAATTTGCCGAGGAAGTGTACCCCATGATTCGCGGGAAGATTGTGCCGGCGGAGATGTTTGACCAGGTGCAGAGCCTGCTGAAGGACTATCGAGCCACGGGAGGCCCGGCTAAAAAGTGAGCCGCCAATCCGAAAACGTGCGGGGCTTGTGGTGCTGGGGAACCGCGCAACTGGCAGTCGGTCGGGCGCGCGTCGCCCTGGCCGAGAACGGAACCATTGCTCTGGTCTTGGCGGCCATGATGGTCCTGCCGCTGCTTGAGATCGCGTTGCGGGCGGTGTTCAAGGTCGGCATCTCCGGCTCCACCGCGATCGTGCAGCACCTGACCTTGATTGCAGGCATGCTGGGCGGCGCGATTGCGGCCCGAGACGGCCGGCTGTTGTCGCTTTCCACCGCCAGCAACCTGCTCAAGGGCCGCTGGAAATCTGCCGCGCTGATATTTAGCGGCGGGGTGGCCGTAACCATCACCGCCTTTCTTTGCGTGGCGAGCGTGCAGTTTGTGCTTGCGGAGCGGGAGAGCGGCAACCTTTTCGTTTACCACATACCGATCTGGGTGGTCCAGTTGGCGCTGCCCCTGGGCTTCGCCTCGGTGGCGTGGCGCTTGTTGCGGCACGCCTCGGAAACCTGGACCGGGCGCGGCCTGACGCTGCTGCTGGCCGCAGCGCTGGTCTGGCTGACGTGGCATGCGCCCCTCCCACCGTCGGAACTGGTTATGCCGGCCCTGCTGCTGCTGTTGGCGGCCACGATCCTGGGCGCGCCGGTCTTTACCACGTTGGGCGGGGCGGCGCTGGTTTTATTCTGGGGCGCGGATTTGCCGATTGCCTCGATCCCCCTCGATCATTACCGGTTAGTAACCAACGCCACGCTGCCGACGATTCCGTTGTTCACCCTGGCCGGTTATTTTCTGGCGGAAGGCGGCGCCTCGAAGCGTCTGGTGCGCGTGTTCATGGCGTTGGTGGGCCAGTTCCGTGGCGGCACCGCCATAGTGACATGTCTCGTGTGCGCGTTTTTTACCACCTTCACCGGCGCGTCGGGAGTAACCATTTTGGCGCTGGGCGGCTTATTGATGCCGGTGCTGCTGGCGGCTCGGTACTCGGAGCGAAACGCGTTGGGATTGTTGACCAGCGCGGGCGCGCTCGGATCGCTTTTTCCGCCCTGCCTGCCGCTGATTCTGTATGCCATCATCGCTAAAAACATCACGATCCAGCAAATCTTCCTGGGCGGGATAGCGCCGGGGATTTTGATGGTGGCGGCCACCGCCTGGCTGGGCGTCTGGCAGGGACCGAAGGAACCCGGCGCGCTGTCGAAGTTTGACCGGCACGAGGCGATGGCAGCGATCTGGGGGGCCAAATGGGAGTTGTTGATCCCGCTGGTTGCGCTGGGCGGGTTGCTGGGCGGTTTTGCCACGCCGGTCGAGGCGGCGGCGCTGACGGCGCTCTACGCCTTGATCGTGGAAACGTTCGTTTATGGCGACCTGAAGGTGTTTAAGGATGTGCCCCGGGTGATGACGGAATGCGGATTGTTGATCGGGGGAGTGCTGCTCATTTTGGGGGTGGCACTGGGGTTCACCAACTATCTGGTGGACGCCCAGGTGGCGGCCGGGGCGGTGGAGTGGGTCACTCGCTCGATCCACTCGCCGTGGGTTTTTCTGCTGGCGCTGAATCTGTTTCTGCTGCTGGTTGGCTGTTTGATGGACATTTTCTCCGCGATTGTGGTGGTGGTTCCTTTGATGGTGCCCATGGGGCTTGCGTTCGGCATCGATCCGGTGCATCTGGGGATCATTTTTCTGGCGAACCTCGAGTTGGGCTACCTGACGCCGCCGGTGGGCATGAACCTGTTTTTGGCTTCCTACCGATTTGGCAAACCCATGTCGGAAGTATATCGTGCGGTAGTGCCGATGCTGCTGGTGCGGTTTGTGGCCGTGCTGCTGATCACCTATCTGCCGCCGCTGACAACCACCCTTCCGCGCTGGTTTGGACGTTGAGCGCGCCTGACTGAAAGACAATATGATGAATGCCCTGTTTCGAGGAATGAGGTTCGCCTTTGCCGCCCTGGCCATCGCGGCGGGCTTGGCCGTAGTTCCCGCCCGGTTGCTGGCCGAAGCCACCAACAGCTCCTCCGCCCGGGTCCCGACTAACGGTAACGGGTTGACCGGCACCAATGGTGCGCCCCGTCGAACGATTGTCCTGGCGCCCGGCCACGATGATCCCTTTATTGCCCAGTGGGTGGCCCGGATTTTGGCCCGGTCCCACTATGTGCAGAAGCCGCTCGATGACGAGACCTCCGCCAAATTCTTCGATCAATACCTGGACGCTTTCGATCCGCAGCACATGCTTTTCTTCGAGTCGGACCTCAAGGAGTTCGATAGCTACCGCACGCGCCTGGATGACTTGACCCTGCGGAGCGGAGACACCACGCCGGCCTATGTGATTTTCAAGCGTTTTCTGGAGCGGTTCGATCAGCAGACGGCGTTGGTGGACGTTTTTCTGAAAACCAACCGCTTCGAGTTCACAGGCAACGACCGCTACTTGTTAAACCGGCGCGAGGCGCCGCGCCCGGCCGACCGGCCGGCGGCGGAAAAACTTTGGGAAGATCGGGTTCGTTTCGAATATCTTACCGAAATGCTGAACAAGGAAATGCCGAACCAGCAGAAACCCGAGGACATTCAAAAAACCATCGCTCGACGCTACACGCGCATCCAGCGGTTTCTCAAGGAATACGAGCCCGATGATGTGCTCCAGGTGTATCTGACCGCGCTCGCTCATGTTTACGATCCGCACTCCGACTACATGGGACGGGCGCAACTGGAAAATTTTTCCATCGGCATGAAACTCTCGCTGTTTGGCATTGGCGCCCTGCTGCGTTCCGAAGACGGCTACTGCAAAATTCAGGAACTGATTCCGGAAGGACCCGCGGAAAAGAGCAAGAAAATCAAGCCCAACGACAAGATCATCGCGGTGGCGCAAGGCGACAAGGAACCGGTCGAGGTGGTGGATTGGAAGCTTGACAAGGTGGTGGAACTGATCAGGGGCGCCAAAGGCACCGAGGTGCGCTTGACGATCATTCCCGCCGACGCCACCGATCCTTCGCAACACCGGGTGGTCCGGCTCATCCGGGACGAGATCAAACTCGAGGATCAGGCGGCCAAGGCCAAAATCATCGATCTGCCCGGCACCCCCCCAACCCGGCTGGGCGTCATCGATCTGCCCTCTTTCTACTCCGAAATGGCCAGTAAAGAGCGAACCAATGCTTTAAGGAGCACGACGACCGACATGCGCTTGCTGCTCGACAAGCTCCAAAAGGAGAAGGTCAGTGGTCTTATTCTGGATTTGCGACGCAATGGCGGCGGCGCCTTGGACGAGGCCATCAAGCTGACGGGTTTGTTCATCCGCAAGGGGCCCGTGGTCCAGGTCAAGGATCCCGATGGCACCATCACGGTCGAGGAGGATCCGGATCCAGCCGTGGTTTATGAAGGACCGTTAGTGGTCTTGACCAGCCGGTTTAGCGCATCCGCTTCGGAAATTCTAGCCGGCGCCCTGCAGGATTACGGGCGCGGCCTGATTGTGGGTGATTCGTCCACGCACGGCAAGGGCACCGTTCAACAGTTGCTGCAATTAAAACCGATCTTCGAGCAGTTCGGTCTCCGGTTGGATCACAACCCGGGCGCTTTGAAATACACCATCCGGATGTTTTTTCTGCCCAAGGGTGCCTCGACTCAGATGAAAGGCGTGGTGCCGGACCTGGTTTTGCCGTCCATAAACAATTACGCCGAAGTGGGCGAGGGATCGCTGCCCAACGCGCTGTCAGGGACTAATGTGGCGAGCGTTCCTTTCGATCCGGTGGACCAGGTGCAGCCCTATCTCGAGGAGCTGCGAAAACGGTCGGCCGACCGGGTGGCCAGCGACTCGGATTTCGCTTTTTTGCGTCAGACCATCGATAGCTACCGGAAAATGGTGGCCGAAAAATCGGTGTCCCTGAACGAGACGCAGCGCCGGCAGGAGAAGGAGGAAAACGATGCCCGGCAAAAAAAACGCAAGCAGGAATTGCGCGACCGGCCTGACAATGGCGAAAAGGCTTATGAAATCACGCTCAAGCAGGTGAGCCTTCCTGGCTTGCCACCCCCGATGTCGAAAACCAACCACGTCGAGTCCGCACGACTGAAAGCGCCGCCGAATCCGGACGATCCGGATGCCGTGGCGGAGGACGACACCCTGCCGGTGGTGGACATCACGCTGGACGAGACCAAGCGAATATTGCGGGACTATATTGGGTTGTCCCAAGGCAAGCCTCGGGCGCGGCCTGAGGCTGCGGGCCAATGATTGTGCATTTGCAGGCTTGATGTCGGAAGGGACTAGCGGTACCAATAGGTCATGCCATCGTTCACTTACGTTGCCCGCGAAGCGGGGAGTGGCCGGGAGATCAAAAATACCATCGATGCGGCCACCGAGTCGGTGGCAATCGCCGCGCTGCTAAACCGCAACATGCTGGTGGTTAGCATCCAGGAAAAGATCAGCAAACGGGGGAAAACGGGGGGTGGGAGTGTGGCGCTGGCCGACTTGGTGGTTTTCACACGCCAACTCGCGACCATGATCGACGCCGGCTTGGCCATCGTTCAATCGTTGCAGGCGCTGGCCGATCAGACAAGCAACAAGGTCATGCGCGACACCATCAAGGACGTCTGCACGCGCGTGGAGGGGGGCGATAATTTCTCGGCGGCCCTGCAAAAGCATCCCAAAGTTTTCAACCGGCTCTATGTGTGCATGGTGGATGCCGGCGAAAAGGGCGGTTTACTTGCCGAAATTCTGTCGCGGCTTGCCACCTATTTGGAGAATACCGCGCGCATGCGCAAGAAGGTGAAGTCCGCCATGATGTATCCCACCGTGGTCACCCTCGTGGCCATTGGCATCACCATTTTCCTGCTGGTCAAGATCGTGCCCGTGTTCGCCGACGTGTTCAGCGGTTTCGGCGCGAAACTGCCGGCCCCCACGCAGTACCTGATCAACGTCAGCGAAGCGGTGCGGAATTACTTCTGGTATGGCCTGCCCATGGTGTGCCTGGGTGTTTATGGCTGGTTTGCCTATATCAAAACCAAGCCGGGACGGGAGTTCTGGGATCGCCTCCGCATCAAGCTGCCTATTTTCGGACCGATTGCCCATAAAATCTGTCTGGCACGTTTCACCCGCACGCTGGCCTCCCTGATCCGTAGCGGTGTGCCGATCCTGGAAGTGCTTAATATTGTCGCCAACACCTGCGGCAACGTCATCATGGAGAAAGCCATCCGCACCGCGTCGATGGATATTGAGCGCGGGGAAGGCATTTCGGCGGCCTTGGGCAAGCATCCCATCTTCCCGTCGATGGTCATCCGCATGCTGACGGCCGGCGAACAAACCGGCAAAATCGATGCCATGCTCGAACGCGTGGCCGATTTCCTGGATGAAGAAATCGAGACCACGCTGTCCGGCTTAACCTCGCTGATCGAGCCGCTTCTGATTGTGTTTCTAGGCGTGGTGGTGGGCGGCATTGTCATTTGCATGTTCCTGCCCATCTTTAAATTGGGCGAGATCGTCGGACAGAAAAGATAACCCGCCGGACTCCCACTGTGTCCGCACACCTATGGCCCGAGTATTACTGGTCGATGACGAACTGACCATGGTTCAAATGGTCACCGAGATGCTTCGCGCCGAAGGGCACGAACTGTTTCCCTTCACCAATGGCAACGCGGCTTTGGCCGCCCTGGAAACCACCGCCCCCGAACTGGTCATCACCGACCTTTATTTGGAAAAGGGCCGGGCGCACGGGTTGGACATCCTCCAAAAAGCCCGCGCTTTGAATCCCCCGGCACTGGTCATCATGATCACGGCCTTCGGCACCATCGAAACGGCCGTCGAGGCGATGAAAAAAGGGGCGTACGATTACCTGGAAAAGCCTTTCAAATTGGAGGAGCTGAAACTGTGCGTCCGGCGAGCTCTGTCCTACAACGAGGCGATCTCCGAAAACCTCTTTCTCCGCAAGCAGCTCAAGCACCGTTATCAGCTCAGCCAGATCATCGGCGCCTCCGCCCCCATGCAGGCGGTGTTTCGCATGGTCGAGCGGGTGGCCGACACCGATTCCACCATTTTGATTCTGGGAGAGAGCGGCACCGGCAAGGAACTGGTGGCCCGCGCCCTCCACTTCAACAGCCGCCGGCAATTCGCGCCGTTTATTCCGATCAACTGCAGCGCCATGCCGGAAAACCTCCTGGAATCGGAGTTGTTCGGCCATCGCAAAGGCGCGTTCACCGGAGCGGTAGCCGACAAGAAGGGACTGTTTCAGGAGGCCGACGGCGGCACCCTTTTCCTGGATGAGGTGGCGTCGATGTCGCCCATGCTCCAAAGCCGCCTGTTGCGCGTGCTCCAGGAAAAGGAGGTGCGGCGCGTGGGAGACAACCTCCCCATCTCCGTTAATGTGCGGGTCCTGGCCGCCACCAACGAACCGCTGGAGAAACGCATCAAGGAAGGCTCTTTCCGCGAGGATCTGTATTATCGGCTCAACGTCATTTCCATTGCTCTGCCTCCTTTGCGCGAGCGCCAGGATGACGTGCCTCTGCTGGTGGCCCATTTTCTCCGGGATAAACTCCACTCCCGAACCGGCCACCCTTTTCAAATCACCCGCCAAGCCATGGCCGTGCTGTGCCAGCACCCTTGGCCCGGTAATGTCCGCGAACTGGAAAACGCCCTGGAACGCGCCTGCGCCCTCAGTGAATCGGCCGTCCTGCAATTGGTGGATTTGCCCCCCGCTCTGCAATCCGGCGCCAGTCAGGTCACCGCCAGCACCGAAGTCGATCCCCGCGTCGGCTCCGCCGCGCTCGCCAAACCGTCCAACGCCGAATCCCCAGGCGCCACCCTCGGCCCGTCGTCCGGTCGTCCGGCTTCCGGCACCCCGGTCGATTCGCTGAAAACGTTCCTGCGTGATCAGGAACAAAGCTACCTCGGCCGGGCGCTCGCCCAGACGGGCGGTGACAAGGAAAAGGCGGCCGCTTTGCTGGGAATCAGCCTCGCCACCCTGTATCGCAAAATGGCTGGAGAAGAAGGGGCCGCTTCGGGCGCATAATTTTTGTTTTCCTTTTCATGCAGGATCGGTAGAATAATCCTCCATTCGCGATTTTTAGCGATGGATTGTAAAAAGCTGAGAGAGAAATTATGCCACTAACACATACACGAGATCTGTTCGCCAAGGCGCTGAAAGGCAAATACGCGCTCGGGGCGTTTAACGTTAATAACATGGAATTGATTCAGGCCATTGTGGAGGCTTGCGAAGAGGAAAAGGCACCGCTGATCCTCCAAATTTCCAAGGGTGCGCGCCAGTACGCCAATCCGGTGTACCTGAAGAAGCTGATCGAAGCCGGCATTAGCCTTTCCAACATTCCCATCGCCGTCCACCTCGACCACGGCGATTCCTTCGATCTATGCAAGGAGTGCATCGACGAGGGTTTCACCAGCGTTATGATCGATGGCAGCCACCTGCCGTTCGACAAAAACGTCGAGTTGACCAAAAAAGTGGCCGATTACGCGCACAAGCACAATGGCTCGGTGGAAGGCGAACTTGGCAAATTAGTGGGCGCCCAACACGATGATGGCGAAGCCACCGGCAGTTTCTCCAAGAGCGGCGTCTATACCAACACGGATGAAGCCGTCCAGTTCGTCAAGCAGAGCGGTTGCGACTCGCTGGCGGTGGCCATCGGCAACTCCCATGGCGCCTATAAATTCAAGGGCGAGCAGCATCTCGACCTCGAACGGCTAAAAGCCATCAAGAAGGCCTTGATGGAAGCCGGGTTGGGTGACTTCCCGCTGGTCCTCCACGGCGCTTCCAGCGTGCCGAAGGATCTGGTCGAAGAGATCAACAAATACGGCGGCAAAATGGGCACCGATACCGCGGGCGTGCCCGAAGCCGACATCGAAGTCGCCCGCCGCACGGGTGTCACCAAGGTGAATATCGACACCGATCTGCGCCTGGCGTTGACGGCCGGCATCCGCAAAGTGTTCGCGGAATCGCCGAAGGAGTTCGATCCGCGCAAATACCTCGGCCCAGCCCGGCTCAAGGTCAAGGAACTGGTCCGTCACAAGGTCAAAAACGTCCTGTGCTGCGCCGGTCACGCCTTCGACTAAACACCAAGCCGCCACCTTTTGTCCGATCGCAAAGAGAGCCGCTGGCCAGCTCTCTTTTTTTGCCGACAACACCCCAACCGTTTGACGCGCCTGGCGTCTCAAAACCGCAAACCAGCCGCGACATTACACGGTACGGCCGTATTCGCTATTGTCGCGAAGCACCCAACACACCTATAGACTGCCGCAATCCCTGCCTTTCGCATTGCCAGTCCCTCCCATTGCCAGTAGAAACCCGGGCAAAGCATGCGCCTGCTGTTTGTTAAACTGAAGCATATTGGCGATTCGCTGCTGTTGACGCCCACGTTGACGGCGGCGCGTGCGGCGCACCCGCAAGCGGAAATCCGCGTCATCGTGCGAAAAGGATGCGAAGGCATCCTGGCCGGGTGTCCGGCCCTCGACCGCGTGCATACGTCAGCAGCTCCGGAAGCTAAGAACCGTTCCTTTCTAGGCGGCGTCGTTGGCGATGTGCGGCTCGCGATTACCTTGAGACGCTGGCGGCCTGACTACGCTTTCGAGCTGAGTGACGGCGACCGCGGCCGAATGTTGGTTTGGCTGAGCGGCGCGCGGGTGCGTTGTGCCAACACCCAAGGCTGGCCGCCCCAATGCTGGTGGCGCAAAACGTTCAACGCCTTTTCGCAATATGCCTGGCTTTCAAGCCATCGGGTCGAAAAAGATTATTTTACGGTCAATGAATTCCTGCCTTTGCCCAAGGAAGTGCCCCCCATGGTCTTTGAGCGATCCAGAACCGAACGCTGGCAGCCGGCGGAGCGCCTGGCCAGTTTCGCGGTCATTCATCCGGGAACCCGGTGGGTCAGGAAACGCTGGCCGGTGGAGAAATGGGTCGAGCTGGGCCAGTGGCTGCTGGGCCGGGTGCCTCATTTGATCATCAGCGCCGGGCCGGATCCCGACGAGGTGCAGAACGCCAGGCAAATTCAGCTAACCCTGGGCAACCGGGCGCTGACCACGGAGGGACAGACCAATTGGGCGCAGCTTGCGGAACTTCTCTATCGGGCTCGCCTGTTCGTGGGGGTGGATACCGCCGCCATGCATTTGGCGGCCGCCTGTCAGTGCCCCAGCGTGGTTATTTTCGGCCAAACCAATTCCGCTCAATGGCATCCCTGGAAGGTGAGGCATAAGGTGGTGACGGCTTCGCCGCAATCCCTTCAGGACCTGCCGCCCGAGGAATACGCGCGGGCGGTGGAAGTGGGTGACGTGATATCCGCGTGCCGGGAGATGATATGAGACTGTGGTTGGAGAACGGGGACAGAGGCTTTCCAGCGGCCAGCGCCGACGGCCCGTTTGCCGTTATGGCGCAAAGACAAGGGTTGAGGAAGCCAATCAGATAAGCGCTCGAGACCGCAGCGACTGCGGGCGGCGATTTTGCGGCATTCCTCCAGCCAGACCGGCACGAAACTCGCTACCACCCGCCTTGGGGTTTCCGAAACTTCAAAAACTACCGGACTCGTATAGTTAACCATTCTTGGTGTAACATTGCTCAATTTCAGAGGTCATCTTAGCTGCCGAGAAATATTGCGCAACCTGCTGTTTGCCTTTTGCTCCCAATTGACGGCGGCGATCCGGATCAATCAGAAGGCTTTCGAGCGCGAGGCGTAATGCCGTCACATCGCCAGGAGGGTATAGAATGCCATTTTCCTGCGTGACGATTTCTGGGATGCCGCCAACGCAAGTTGCGACAATCGGCAATCCGGCAGCCATGCTTTCCAGTAATGAAACCGGCAGAGCTTCATGTTCTGAGCACAGGACCGTAATGTCAGACGCCGGCAACAGCCGTTCGACGTCGTTGCGTTTGCCCAGAAATAGCACGCGTCCTGCCAGACCCAGGCCATGCGCTTTTTCTTCCAACCTGACGCGTTGAGGTCCATCACCGATAAGCATCAGACGAACATCAGCAAATGCTTGAGACATGGCCTGCAAGGCCTGCAGCAAGTCGAGATGGCGTTTCAATGGAATCATGCGCGCCACCATGGAGATGACCCGGCATGATTCGGTCAGCCCCAATTCGGCGCGAACACTTTTGCCTGCTTCGATCGAAACGGACGGCGGGATTTCCACTCCATTGAGAATGACCTTTATCTTGCGCTGGTCATATCCGGATGTTACCAGCGATTGTTTTACTGCGTCGGAGACGGCTAGGGTTCGGTTGGTAAAACGTTCGAGCCAGCGCATCAGCCACCGTTTTTCTTTTCTTTCAGCGTCCTTGATGCTGTGGACGCTGATGATTCGGACGGGAACATTGGCCAGCAAGGCTGCCAGACGGCCGTAGCAGTTCGAGTGAAACATGTGGGTATGCACCACGTGAACCTGGTTTTCTTTAAACCATTTTGCGATCCGGAATTGATTCCATGGCATCCACAAACGATGAGAATTCAGTTCCAGGGAAGTCATGGGAATATTCAAACGTTCCACTTCATCGGCCAGCTCGCCCCGGTTTGCCAGACATAAGACTAGGGGGTCGAAACGCTCCTTGTCAATATGTCGCAATACGGTTAGGAGGTGCCGTTCAGCGCCTCCCAGGTTGAGTGTAACAAAGACGTGAACGACTCTTAATCGCTGGCCCGTGAAGCGGTTATCTCGAGGCGAAGAACGAATATTAGAATCTGTCGGTTTCATTTTTGAAAAGCAGAAAACCAGCCGCGCCGAGTTCCCGCAGACAAACAGCTTGCGCCGGCGCCTCGGGGGCGGGGTTAAGCCGCATCCGGGAGCGCACTGGATCTTCCGCTCCGCCCACCGGCAGGCTGATAAAAACATGGACGACTTTCATGCTTTGCCCATGGAGCCAGCCAATTTCAGCGAGATTTCTGCGTAGAACCTTGCTGATGCCTGTCGGAATTCCTCGCGCCGCTGTTCCATCGCTTTGAAGACCGGCGCTACGCCTTGCGGAAACGATGGCAAAGCGCGGACGTCGAGTGCCAACCGTCGCATGGCGCCGAGACCAAAGGCGTCATAGGTGATGGCCCCGATCCCATAAGTATCCCGGAACGCTTCGGTCCGCAGATCGAAGTTTATCAAATAAAAAGGCACGCCCCATCCCAGACACGAAATGGCCATGTGAAGACGGTAGCAAATCGCCAAGTCAGCGGCGCGGAAATGTTCGTAGTAGGTTTGAGTTTCATTGCCGAAATACAGCGGCTTTCGTCCGAATTTGCTTAGCATCGGCTCGAGATAATCGACGTCGCGTTCGTCATGGGCAATGACTTCAAATTCGAGGCCTCGCGTTTCCAGGATCTGTAAGACACGTCGGAACGTCGCAACCATCAACGTGCTCCGCACATAGCCACGGTGACCCCATTTCGGCAGGAAACGGGCGGGTGGTGCGCTAACCACTACGCGGCGCACTGGGGAAAAGCGCATCGGTTGATGCCCCACAAAAGTTGCGGGGCAGGCGGTCATTTGGCCCTTGATTCCGAGGCTAGCCAGCCATGCCACCGTGTTCAGGTCGCGGACCGCCACGCCGATGGCCCGCTCATGGGAGGCTCGAATTTCGGCGACGGACTTGTTTGACAACGGCCGAACCTTGCGTCCCCGTACCGAGCCCACACCCAATCCAATGAAAGCCATCGGCGGTCGTAGCGCGCGAATCGACTCCAAGTCAGTGACGAAGCGCCACTCCGGGCCTTCATACAGGTTGCTTCCGCCCACGACCACCAAGTCGGCCTCAGCATTGGTGCGCTCCAGGTTCGCCCCGGTTAACCCCACCGGCACTTTGGAACGGCGCTGCGGATCATTGGCCGGAAGTTCAACCATCCGGACTCCGGAAAACTGTTCACGAAGGCACAGGTGGATGCCATCGCGCACAAAGAGGTCGCCGACGTTCAACGTAAACGGGACATAGTGGTGAATGACCATACGGCGCACGCCCAATTCAACTCATTTTTAACGAGCATAGGCATGCGGGGGCGGGAGGCAAGCTCAGTTTGGTTTTCAACCGATCGTTTTTCCAACTGACGCGGCCGGTGTGGGTGTGATAGCTTGCCGCACGTGCCAACGGCCATAACACCCGAAGAACAGCGGCGCGACATGCCGCCCTGGCGTATCGCCCACACCGAAGCCTCGCTGGGCTGGGGCGGACAGGAGCGGCGGGGCATGACCGAGTTGTGGGGCTTTCAAAAGCGGGGATGACCGGTGTGGCTGATTGCGCCCGCCCAAAGCCAAATCCATCAGCGCGCGCTCGCCTCCCATGTGCCCGTCTGCCCGCTGGCGGTCGGCAAAATCCATTTCCCAGGATCCAAAGTGATTAATAGGCCGTCTGCTTGGTGGCAATGAGAAAAGACGAGCCATGCTATGGTTTGACCCCTCAGATTTGGCGGTCCGGCGCGTATCCTCTCCTGCATAAGCGGGCATCTCCGACACGGCCCCGCGATTTGGCACGCGTGTCACTTTTCGAACTTCCGCTGCAGGCGATTGATCAGGTCGATCGCCGGGCGGACAAGGTGTCCCGGTCCTCTGTAGAAACGCCTGCTCAGGGCCTGTCGCAACGCCCGGACCAGTGCCGGATCGTCGCCCGTGGCCTCGGCCGCGCGGAGATTCTCGATCACGAAGGACGCGGTGTTTTCGTCTTTGACATTGATCAGCCGCACCTCGCCAAGCCGAAGCGGCCGTTTGAACGTCCTGCACTGTTCAAGCGCGCCAGCCACTCGGAGGTTAACCATTGTGCGCAGGCACTTTTCACATCGGCCGCAGTTGTAGGCGCCGTTCTTATTGCGGTAACAGACGCGCAGCGTGCGCTGTACCGTCGGAGAATTCGCGATCACGGCCACCTTCTTTACTCGCGTGGCGTCGCAGCCGTCGTGATCGATTTCAACGGTTTCGGTAGACCACCGGTAATCCAGCAGCGGATGCGAGCCCCACGGAAACAGTGCGGAATACGGATGCGTCGAGGCGATATATGCCTTCCTCAATACCGGCGCGAGAAGCAACGCCACGCTCGCCAGCGCCGAACCGTGGTAGTCTGCTCCCCACGCCACCAGTTCGTCGGAAAAGTCCCGAAGGTTGGTCGTCACCTCAATCAGCGGTTTGTTCACCTCCTCGGCAACGCTCCGAATCACCGACAGCACCTCCTCCGCCAGCGCCCGGTTATCGAGCCGAATGTCGAATCCCCGGACGAAAATCAGGTGTGTGATCTCATGGAAATGCCGCAGGAGCGAGAAAAACGAATCGACTCCGCCTGAAAAAAATACGCCTACACCGTTGGCCGGTCCGGCCAGTGAGGTATCCAGCATCGGTGCCAGTACGGGAACCTGCTCGAACCGATGATTCCAGACAGGAAAAATCTCCTGGATCTTCGGCAACGTTGAAAGCAGTTTCGGCGAGACAGGATTGGCCACGCGAAGCCGCCTGGCGACCTTCATCGCGGGTACAAGCGTCATCGCGACGGCAGTAGCGCCGGTTGCATCCGCCTTCGCCCCGCGAATTTGGAACCAGACGTCACGGGAATGTGTGCCGTACCGGATTGGAAACGTGATCGTCGTTGTCTCCAAGTCGCATTCGATCCGCGCAGCATCGACAACCATCTCTTGTTCGCGACCCGGAGCGTGCGATTCGAACTGATCGGGAAAATGGTAGGGAATCGCTCTGTCACTTTTGCTCATGCGGGGACTTTGCGCCTGGCCATTTTAGCAGGCAAGATTCGAATTTAAGCATTTTTGCGGGCTTTGGGCGGGGATGAGCGCAGCCGTTCGGTAGGAGGACGATGGAGGTGCAGGATTTCCGGTCTAAAACGAGCTGGTAATATGGTCGCATCTAAATATTTGACAATCGTTGTTTCAGTTCCGCTACAAACCGCCGATGCTCCACACCCTTTTCCAGGGCCGTACCAAATCACTTGACAAGCTGAGTCTTCACTGCCGCAGCAACTTTTTCTGTTAATATGTCAACTATTTAGATACGCCCCCATTGCCTTTCCCGCTATGTGATTGTCGGCGACGGCCCGATACGTCCGCACCTCGAGCAGCAGATTGCGGAGCGTCGCTTGGGAGAAAACGTGGCCTTGACAGGGCATCGCGAGGATGTCTCGGCGGTGTTGCGGGCGTTGGATTTGTTGGTGATACCCTCGACCGCCCACGAAGGCGTGCTGCAGATCGGCCTGTAAGCTCTGGCGGTGAAAACACCTGCGGTCGGCAGCGACGTGGGCGGCATTCCGGAAATCATTCGTCCAAACCATACTGGTCGATTGGCGCCGCCCAGCGACGCCGCCGGGCTGGCGCGAGCGATTCGCGAGGCGCTTGGCGAAACGGAAGCCACGCAACGCATAGAGACTGCCGTCGTAGGAGTCGAAAAAGACCGGTCAATTGTGGCGAACGCGGGCGAGCCCGCCGAGGCCAGCCCCCCCCCTCGATCGCCACTCGTTTCCGGCAGGGCGCCTTGGCGGAGTTTAGCCGCGGTAAAAATCCAGCGTCCGCGCCAGACCGTCCGCCCAGGACACCTTCACCTCGTAGCCCAGGTCGCGCTGCGCCGCCGAGATGTCCGCCAACGAGGAGTGTACGTCGCCGACGCGCGGCGGCTCGAAGCGCGGTGCCAGCTGCCGACCGGTGAGCCGGTTTAACTCGGCGACCAGTTGCAGCAGGGAAATGGACTGGCCCGCCGCGACGTTGAACACCTGGCCCGCCACGCGTTCCGCGGGTGCCTCGGCCGCCAGCAGGTTCGCCGTCACGGCATTCTCGACGTAAGTAAAGTCGCGCGACTGCTGCCCGTCGCCATAGATCACGGGAGCTTCCCCCCGCAGCATGCCGGTGCAGAATTTGGCGATGACGCCAGAGTACGGAGAATCGAACGCCTGCCGCGGTCCGAAGACATTGAAATAGCGTAGCGCCACCGTTTCCAGGCCGTAGAGCCGGTGAAAAAGCTGGCCGTATTTCTCGCCGGCGTACTTTTGCAGCGCATAAGGCGACAACGGATTGGGCGGCAGGCCTTCGTGCTTCACCGGCGCTTCGGTGTTACCGTAAATCGAGGAGGAGGAGGCGAACAGGAAGCGTCTGATCCGGGCATCCCGCGCCGCCAACAGAACCTTCAGCGTGCCGTCGAGGTTGTGGGCGTTGGTCTCCAGGGGTTGCGACACGGAGCGCGGCACCGACGCCAGCGCCCCCTCATGGAACACCCAGTCGCAGCCGGGCATGATTTTCGCCAGCAGTTTTTCGTCGCGGATGTCTCCTTCGATCAATTCCAATTCGTCGCCGCCGCGCCGCCAGGCGAGATTGGCGGTGCGGCCGAGGCTCAGATTGTCCAGCACCACCACGCGCCCCCCCCGCCGGCAAAGCGCCTCCGCCAGATGGGATCCAATGAATCCGGCGCCGCCGGTGATCAGTGCTTTCATGCCTTGAAGTAAAAATCTGGTTTAATATCAGGGGATTAGGCCCGGCTGGCGAGAAAATATTGGGCGAAAAAGCCGCTTTATTTTTTTGGCCACCAGGGCAAAGTCCTGGCAATAAATGATTGAAAAAACGGCAACCCGGCGCCCCTGGTGCATCGCCCATTCCGAAGCATCCCTCGGCTGGGGCGGCCAGGAGCATCGTATCCTCGCCGAATTGGCCGGGTTCCAGGAGCGCGGCAGCCAGGTCTGGCTTCTGGCCCCGCCCGAAAGCCAGATTATTCAGCGGGCGGATAAAGCGGGCATTCCTACGGTCCCGCTGGATTTTGCCAAACACCGTTTTCCCCTGAATGCGCTGCATCTGGCCCGCTGGCTTAAACAGCAGCGCATCGAAATTCTCAATCCGCATAGTTCGCGCGACGGCTGGCTGCTGGGTGTCGCCGGGCGTCTGGCCCGCGTGCCCTTCATTGTTCGCACCCGGCACTTTGATGTGCCCATCCCCAACCCTTGGCTAAGCCGCCTGGTTTACGTCCGTTTGTGCGACCACATTCTGACGACCAGTCCCAAAGTCACCGATCATTTGCGGGCTTGCTTCGGCCTTCCCTTGGAGCGGGTCACCACGGTGTCCACCGGGGTGGATTTGGAGCAGTTTGCGCCGGTGGGGCCCGTTGCGCATTTGGTTCCGGAAGCCCAGACCGGAAAAATCCCGCTCATCGGGATGGTGACGGTCATCCGGCACGCGAAAGGATGCCAGACGTTGGTGGCAGCGGTGAAATTGTTGAAGGAGGCCGGCTTTCCCGCCCATTATGTGATCGTCGGCGAAGGCCCCTGGCGGCCGTCGGTGGAACAGATCGTTAGAGAGGCCAAGCTGGCAGGAGACTTCACCTTCGCCGGCCATCGCGATGATGTCCCAGCCGTGCTGCGCGCTTTAAGCGTGCTGGTCATCCCCTCGTTGCACGAAGCCGTGCCTCAAACCGGCCTTCAGGCGCTGGCCACCCAGACCCCGGTCATCGGCAGCAACGTGGGCGGCATCCCGGAAATCATTCGCCACGGCGAAACGGGCCGCCTCTTTCCCGCCGGCGACGCCGCCGCCCTCGCCGCGGCGATCCGGGAAACGGTTGAAAACGAGGCCGCCACCCGCGCCTTGTCGGCTCGTGGACGGGCGTTCGTCGCGGCCAACCACAGCCGCGATCTCATGCTCGATAAAATCGAGGCCCTCTACCGCCGCCATTTGCCAGAACCTAGAACCGAATAATCTGGTTGAAAATCTGTCATATTTTATTCTAATAACCCTCGGTGAGCACCGAATCCATTTACGCCGCCGTCCTGAGGATAGCCCAAGACCACGCGCGGACCGCCCCGGTCAAATGCCATCTCGACGTCGGGTCTGGCCGGGGACAGCTCATCGAGCGTTTCAGACAACGACTCCACACTGAGTCAACCGCCTGCGACTACACGGACACGTTGATGAAGTTGCCCGGCCAGAAAGTGGACGTGGTTAACTTAAATGAACAGTCTTTGCCTTATGCCAATGCGGCTTTCGACATTCTGACCGCCACCGAAGTCATCGAGCATTTGGAGCATTACCGGGAAACGCTGCGGGAGTTTCACCGGGTGTTGCGACCGGGCGGTCTTTGTATCCTCACCACCCCCAATGTGCTC
>Ga0209429_10000561_pt1 | contig 24582 bp, 19 predicted proteins | sample BarGraNGADG00212_3_FD_184493 | JGI IMG/M metagenome (GOLD analysis project Ga0209429, IMG submission 184493) | Arctic peat soil microbial communities from Barrow, Alaska - Barrow Graham LP Ref core NGADG0004-212 (SPAdes) (version 2) | ecosystem: Environmental > Terrestrial > Soil > Wetlands >...
TTGACGTCGTGCACGAGGGTAAGCTTCGGGTTGAGGGCTATCGAGACCATCACCCAATAGCAGATCACGCTCAGCAGGGCGAGCAGGCCCAGCAGCCACGCCCTCGTGCGTGGGCTCACGACTCCTGTTGTGCTCGATTCATCCCCCAAGACTCGACCTTTCGACTTTGCATGTAGGGTTCTCCGACATTCTAACAGCACCTTCCCGCGCTTGACATAACACGACCAAAAGGGTAGGTTTAATCTCGAGTTCGAGTTCTTTGAAAATCGATACTTGGAAAGGCTTTGACAGGGAAGAGTAGGGGAGAAGCCAGGCTGAAGCGAGCCGGGACGGTGGGAGCCGGCGCCGAGGAGCCTTCTCGAACATGGCCCTTGAGCCCCCGGAAGAAAGTGTCCGCCCTTACGGAGGGCGCGAGTAGAACCGGGCGGAGGTCCCCGTAACAGGACGCAGGGTATATCCCTCGGCGAGAGGGCCGTACCCGGTGAGGCCCGGGCCGCGAGGCACGGGCGAAGTGGGGTGGTACCACGGAGGCTTTGCCTCCCGTCCCCAGCGGGCGGGAGGTTTTTGTTTTTTGTGCGTCGGAAAGCGCTCTTCAATTACAATGGAGCGAGCGCGAGTGAGGACTTGCAGAGCAGGTGAGGAGGTGAGATTGTGGCCAAGACCTATGAAGAGATCAATGAGAGGATCAGAAAAGGCGAGGCTGTCGTGCTCACGGCTGATGAGATGACAGAGCTCGTGGCGTCCGAGGGTGCCGCCAAAGCCGCCCGGAAAGTGGACGTAGTCACAACAGGGACGTTCGGGCCGATGTGCTCGTCCGGGGCCTTTGTTAACTTCGGCCACAGCGAGCCTCCCATCAAGATGAGCAAGGTCTGGCTCAACGATGTGCCGGTCTGCGCCGACCTCGCGGCGGTCGACGTCTTCATCGGCGCCACCGCTATCTCTGATACGGAGGGGATGAACTACGGCGGGGCGCACGTCATCCAGGACTTCATCGAGGGCAAGCGGATCAAGCTGCGCAGCACGGCGTACGGCACGGACTGCTACCCGCGCAAGGAGATCGAGACCTGGGTGGACAAGGACACGGTCAACCAGGCGTACCTGTTCGACCCGCGCAACGCTTACCAGAACTATGCCTGCGCGACCAACGGCTCGGAGCGGACGATCTACACCTACATGGGAGTGTTGCTGCCCAGGTTCGGCAATGCGACGTACTGCAGCGCCGGGCAGTTGAGCCCGCTTCTGAACGACCCGCTTTACCGCACCATAGGGCTCGGGACGCGGATATTCCTCGGTGGCGCCGCCGGCTTCGTGGCCTGGGAAGGCACCCAGCACAAGCCGACCGTCGAGCGCTCACCGGGAGGGACCCCGGTGGGCCCGGCCGCGAGCCTCGCGCTCATCGGGGACCTCAAGCAGATGGACTCCAGGTTCATCCGCGGTGCGAGGTTCCACCGGTACGGTGTGAGCCTGTACGTGGGCGTGGGCATCCCGATTCCGATACTGGACGAAGAGATGGCGCAATACACCGGTGTCGCGGATGCCGACATCGTGACCTCCGTCTTCGATTACAGCCAGGAGACGAGGTCGAGGGACCCTATGAGACGCGTCAGCTACGGGGAGCTGCGGAGCGGCTCCATCGATATCGACGGCAAGAAGGTGGCGACCGCGCCGCTCTCGAGCTACAAGGTTGCGCGCCAGATCGCCGGGATCCTGAAAGCCTGGATCACGGAGTCGAAGTTCCAGTTGACGGTTCCGGTGCAGCCTCTGGCGTCGGAGGGCACTACGCTGCCCCTCGAGATACGTGAAGAGGAGGGGATCTAGATGGCGAAGAAGAGGCTTGTCCTGACGTTCCCTCCGGAGGTCGTCGAGCGCCCGGTGGTCGCCCTGATGGTCAGGGAGTACGACGTCATCACGAACATATTGAGGGCGGAGATCCACGAGGGCGAGATCGGCCGCATGCTGGTGGAGCTCGAGGGCGAGGGTAAGAAGATCAAGGCCGGGGTCCAGCACCTCAAGGACCAGGGCGTCACTGTCGAAGACGCGATAACCGACATCGAGCTGGAGGAGCCGCTCTGCATCTCGTGCGGCGCCTGCACCGCCGTGTGCCAGCCGCGCGCTCTCAAGGTAGAGGCGCCCGGATGGGAGCTCGCCCTGGACAAAGACAGGTGCATCCTCTGCGGGTTCTGCGTGGACGCGTGCCCGCTCCAGTTGATCAAGGTGAAGTTCTAGGTCGAGCCAGAGGGAACAAGTGACAGAACGGTTCACCTTCACGTCCGAGAGGCCCTCGGGCGCGGCGGAACTCGAAGCGTGCCTCGCGCTGCCCGATAAGAGCGGGCCGGCGCACGGGATACTGCTCTGCCATCCGCACCCTGCGGGTGGAGGCGAGATGGATGTCGGTCTGCTGCAGGTCATCGAGCGCAGGGGCGTTGCCGCCGGATTCGCCGTGATGCGGTTCAACTTCGCCGGAGTCGGAGCAAGCACAGGACTCTTCACAGAAGGCATGGACGAGCCTGCCGACGTCGGCGCCGCTTTCGAGTGGATGAAGTCACGCGATGGCATCGAGGAAGTGAGCGTCGCGGGCTGGTCCTTCGGCGCCTGGATGGCGCTGATGGCTCTCGCGGACGGCGTGCCGGCGGAGGCGTGCGTAGCCATCGCGCCGCCGCTCATGCTCTACGACTGGCGCCCCCAGGTCGGCCGCATCGCCGCATCCGCGACTACTCGACACTATATCGTCGGCAGCAACGACCAGTTCTGCCCGCTTGATTTCCTGGAGGCCTTCGCGAAAGCGATCTCAGAGGAGGACGAGCGGAACATCATGACGCTTCCCTCGTCCGACCACTTCCTGAACGGCCGCGAGGACATGGTGGCTGAGCTGGTGCTGGAGTTCGCATAGGGGGGCTCGGGGTGTCTTTTTCATCGGTCTGTCGAAGACTCAAGGCCCGCTGAAAAAGACACCCCTCGCCCTACTTTGTTGTGCTGCCGTCGCCGAATACCGGGCGTGTTTGGTCCGGTCGGAATAGCCGGTAATGGTCGAAGACTCAAGGCCCCTCGAAGAAGACACCCCTCGCCTGACTTTGCAGTCCTGTGGTAACTGCTCATCAAGCCTTGTGGTCTGAGCCCGCATGACCGAAGCCTCGCACGTAAAAGGGGCTCCCCGTTGCATGCGCAGGTTAGCGCTCCCGAGTCCAGAGCCGCACTGGACGAGCTCGTGATAGTTCCAGTAATCGAGCGCCTGCAAGGAATGACAACCTGATGTTGTATAGAATTCGCCCGCGGCACGGCGCGGCCGAGTAACGGGTTGAATAAGTTATGTATATTCTGCATAATGTGAGTGTATTGGTAACATTATGAGGAGAGATAGTAACACATGAGAAGCACGAAGTCGCTTGGCAAGTCAGGCTCAAGACTGCTCATCAGACTTGCAGAGCAGGACAAACATATATTCAACTACACTGATGCACACGCACTTCTTGACGTCAGTGATGCGGCGACCCGCAAGCTTCTCAGCGAACTCGTAAACAAGAAGTGGCTTGTTCAACTTACACGTGGGAAATACCTGGTCGTTCCGATGTCCGCGGGGGAAGGAGCAGAGTTCTCTGAGAGTTGGTATGTCGTTGCCAAATACCTGATTGAGCCAAAGCGTTATTTCCTGTCCCACTACTCCGCAATGGATATCCACAACATGACAACGCACCCGATTTCGACTGTCTTCATCAGCACACCTCACAAGAAACGCAAAATAGAGTCATTGGGGGCCACCTTCCAATTCGTGTACATCGCTGACGCAAAGATGTGGGGCTCGACCGACACCTGGGCGACCCCGACGGAAAAAGTCAGGGTGAGCGACCTCGAGAGGACAATCATCGACTGTCTGAACAATCCGAGGCTGTGCGGCGGCGTAAGTGAAATCGCGAAGGGAATCTTTATCCGACAGTCAGACATAGACAGCGCCAAACTGCTGAAGGATGTTCAGAGTTTCGGCAGCAAGGCGGTTGCCAAGAGGCTCGGCTTTCTTCTGGACATGTATGGCTTCGCCGGTGAGATCGCCAGCGAATTAAAAAAGATTACGGGTTCAAGTTATGTTCCACTCGATCCCTCTCTCCCGTCAGCGGGCAAGTACCTGCGCAGATGGCACCTGCGTCTTAACCTGGACCCAGCCGAACTGAAGAACATCCTCGAGACATAGGCCATCGATGATCACACAACGCGAGGTATCAAGGACTGCATTCAGGACGCGTAAGCAGGACAGGGTCGTCGAGAAGGACTATGTCATCACGTGGTTGCTTCTGGGAATCGCAGGTTCTGCACTGGCTGGGCTTCTCGCCTTTAAGGGGGGAACCGCACTCAAGAAAATATACTTCGCCGACTACCGTTTCTCTGAAGACCTCGACTTTACCCTCACCGGAGAGGCTGATACTGATGAGATACTCACGCTCCTGATCCAGGTAATCTACGGACTGAGTGACGAAGTAGCGATAACCGCCAGAATCGACGAGAACAAGTTGACGAAAAGACCAACAAGTCTTACCGCTTACGTCGAGTTCGTCGGGCCTCTCCAAGGGACGTTGGGAAGTCGTAACATCAAGATGGATTTCACCCTCAAAGAGGAACTCATCTTTCCACTTGCTTGCAAAGATGTTCTTGTACAGTACAGCGATTGTGATTCCCTGTCTCGGTCACTTCACGTCTACTCTTTGGAAGAGATCTTGACGGAGAAACTCTGCGCGCTCATAGGGCGGACCGAGCCGCGAGATCTTTACGACACGCACTTCCTGTTGGGACTGGGAACCCTTGATTATCAGTCCATTCCCCCGGCGTTCGCCACCAAGGCTGCTAGTAAGGAAGTTGACCCTGATCGGCTCTCTGCTGTATTGGGGGAAAGAGAAGCTACGATTTCACGCCTGTGGAACAGCAGACTTGCGCTTCAAGTCGATTCACTGCCTCCAGTCGAACGGGTGCTGCGTGAGACCAGGCGGTCTTTTCGGAGGCTTGGACTTCCGTGAGATGTTCTGAGCATCCACTCAACTGCCGTGGGCACGGACACAATCGGAAGGTTCTCGGACTGGCGCAACATGGAAGTCCGATACGTTCAGATCTCACACCAGATTGCTCAGTAAAGTCAGGCGAGGGGTGTCTTCTTCCGCGGACCTTGAGTCTTCCAAGTTCCCGGTCAGGTTAGACTGGACCACACACACCCGCACCCTGCGACAGCCGGACAACAAAGCTCAGGGAGGGGTGTCTTCTTCCGCGGACGTTGAGTCCACGGAGTTGGCCAGGTCCAATCGGACCACACACACCCGGCACTCGGCCAGATCAGGACAATAAAGTCTGGCGAGGGGTGTCTTCTTCCGCGGACGTTGAGTCCTCGACAGGGAGCGGAAAAAGACACCCCGAGCAACTCACTTCTTCTTTGGCGGCGCCACGTGTATCGCCTTCCCGTGCGCCGCTTCCGCCGCCTCCATGATCGCCTCAGGCAGAGACGGGTGGGCGTGGATCGTGTTCGCGATGTCCGCCGAGGTCGCGCCCATGTGCATCGCTACCGCCACCTCATGGACCAGGTCCGAGGCGTGCGGCCCCATTATCTGCGCGCCGAGCACCCTGTCCGTCTTCGCGTCGATCACGAGCTGGACGAAGCCGTAGTCTTCGCCCATGGCGAGCGCCTTGCCGAGCGCACCGAAGGAGAACCTGCTGACGTTCACCTCGATGCCCTGCTCGGCTGCCTTGTCCGAGTTGAGGCCGACGCTGCCGATCTCGGGAGTTGTGAATATACACGCCGGGACGACGTGGTACTGCATCGTGGCGTTGCCACCGGTCGCGTTCTCCGCTGCCACCAGGCCCTCGAAGGTCGCGGTGTGCGCCAGCAGGATCCCTCCCACAACGTCGCCGCAGGCGTAGATGCCGTCCACGCTTGTCTCCATGGCCTGGTCGACCACGATGCGTCCGCGCTCGTCCATCTCGATGCCGACTTCCTCGCACCCGAGGCCCGCCGAGTTGAACTTGCGCCCGATGGACACCAACAGCTTCTCCGCCTCCAGCTCGTCACCGCTGGAGAGCTTGACCTTGATGCCGTCATCGCGGTACTCGAGCACCTCCTCGACGGTCGTCTCGGTCCTGATGTCTATACCCTGCTTGCGGAACGTGCTGCGCATCTGCTTCGCGACGCGGCTGTCCTCGGTCGGCAGCATCCGGTTCATGAGCTCGAGCATGACTATCTCGGTGCCCAGGGTGGAGAAGATGCAGGCGAACTCGCTGCCGATGACCCCGCTGCCGACGATGATGAGGGTCTTGGGGATGTGGTCGAGCGCCAGGGCGTCGGTCGAGGTCATGACCGCCGGCTTGGAGAAGTCGAAGGTGGGCAGCTCGGCCGGGTCCGAACCGGTAGCGATTATGATCTTCGGAGTCTCGAGGATCCGCTCCCCGTCGGCGGTCTTGACGGCGACGTTCTTGTCCTTGTTGATGCAGGCCGCGCCTCCTACGAGCTCGATCCCGTTAGCCTTCAGGAGCTGCAGGATGCCGCCGACCAGCGTGTCGGTCACATTCTGCTTCCTCTCCTGGATGGCGGTCCAGTCGGGCTCGATACCCGTTATCTTGATGCCGAACTTCTCAGCTTCGCGAGCGTGGGCTACCAGCTCGGCGGACGCGAGCAGGGCCTTGGTAGGTATGCAGCCCGAGTTGAGGCAGGTGCCTCCCACTTTCTCCTTCTCGACTATCGCCACTTTTGCGCCGCGCTGCGCGCACCTGATGGCGGCCGGGTACCCTCCCGGGCCGGCTCCGATGACAACGACGTCGAACTTTCCATCCTCTGCCATATCTTCCCCCTTAAGCTCATTCAAGAAGGTTATTCGTTCGCAAAAAAGCGACTTAAACTCAATCACATAGGGGTTGGTCAGTCAAACAGATTCCAGTGCCCGCAGAGCCTGGCTGAGGGGCACCGTCGAACCGCCAAGGGATACAAGCAAACGCAGTGGCGGGGCCATCAGAATGACCCGGCTGGCAGGACCTGCCAGCGCGATTGCCGGGGTGGCCCTCCTGGCCTCGAGGCACCCGGGATAAAGGCGCGGCGCTCGCTTGCAATAAGGTTGACAGATTCTATATAATCCCTGCGTGGGCCTCCATTATGGGAGGCTATATTTATGTCTGTATAAATGAAGACCGCAAACATGTCTTCTGAGGATAAATCCTGAGTCGAAAGGGGTTGATGCGCAGACAGAGCTATGTCGTGTTACGAACACGTTGGATCCGACCCCGTCAAGGGGTCTTTAGTAGAGACGGTACTTAATCGTTAAGGAGGGGCTATGGCAGCAGTTCCGAGTGACCTCGACATCGCGCAAGCGGCTAAGATGCAGCCGATCGTCGAGATTGCAAAGAAGATCGGGCTCCAGGAGGACGACCTCGAGCTCTACGGGAAGTACAAGGCGAAGGTGCACCTCGATGTCATCGAACGGCTGAAGGACAAGCCGAGCGGAAAGTACATCGACGTCACCGCGATCACCCCGACCCCGCTCGGTGAAGGCAAGACGGTCACCGCGATCGGCCTCACCGAGGCAATGAACAAGATCGGGAAGAGCTCCATCATCAACATCCGCGAACCGTCCATGGGCCCCGTGTTCGGGATCAAGGGCGGCGCGGCCGGCGGCGGCTACAGCCAGGTCATCCCGATGGAGGACCTGAACCTGCACTTCACAGGTGATATCCACGCGGTGGGCGCAGCGAACAACCTTTGCGCGGCCTACATCGACACGAGCATCCTGCTCGGCAACAAGCTGAACATCGACCCCATGACAGTGACCTGGCGCCGCGTCGTCGACATCAGCGACCGCGCGCTGCGCGACATCGTCGTGGGCCTCGGCGGGAAGCAGAACGGATATCCACGCCAGACCGGCTTCGACATCACCGTGGCTTCCGAGGTCATGGCCATCCTGGCGCTTGCCGAAAACCTCCAGGACCTCAAGGAGAGGCTCGCGAGGATAGTGGTCGCTTACACGTATGACGGTAAGCCGGTCACCACCACCGACCTCAAGTGCGCAGGCTCGATGGCCGTCCTCCTCAAGGATGCCATGCAGCCGAACCTCATCCAGACCCTCGAGGGGAACGCCTGCTTCATGCACGGAGGACCGTTCGCCAATATCGCCCAGGGCAACAACTCCATCGTCGAGGACCTCATCGCCGTCAAGCTCTGTGACTACGTGTTCACCGAGAGCGGCTTCGGCGCCGACTGCGGCGCGGAGAAGATGATGGACATCAAGGTCCGCATCCTCGAGAAGTACGGGATCACCCCGGACTGCGTGGTCATCACCAGTACCGTCCGCGCGTTCAAGATGCACGGCGGCGCGTTCGAGGCGAAGCCCGGCAAGAAGATCGACGAGAAGCTGCAGGCGGCGGAGAACATGCCGGCTCTCGAGGCAGGCTGCCAGAACCTGGTAAAGCACGTCGAGAACATGAAGCTGTTCGGGCTGCCCGTCGTAGTGACCGTCAACAGGCGCACGAGCGATGCGGACAAGGAAGTCTCGATGGTACAGGACATCGCCCTGAAGGCCGGCGCGGACTTCTGCGAGCCTATAGAGGTCTGGGCCAAGGGCGGCGAGGGCGGCAAGGAAGCGGCCGAGGCGATAGTCAAGGCCTGCGACATGCCCAAGGACTTCAAGTACCTGTACGACCTCGACGCCTCCATCAAGGAGAAGATCGAGACCATAGCGACCAAGATATACGGGGCGGATGGCGTGGACTACACGCCTGTAGCCGAAGCGGCCATCAAGACTTTCACCGAGGCTGGCTTCGACAAGCTCCCGCTCTGCATGGCGAAGACGCACCTGTCGCTGTCTCACGACCCGAACCTGAAGGGCCGCCCGACCGGATGGCGCCTGCCCATCAGGGATATCAGGCCGACGATCGGGGCCGGGTTCCTCTATCCGCTGTGCGGAGAGATGAGGACCATGCCCGGTCTTCCGAGCGAGCCCGCCGGCAACAAGGTGGACCTCGTGGAAGGCGGCAGGATAGTAGGCCTGTTCTAGGCACAAGGAGGATTCCCGTGGAGGCCGGCCGAGCGCCGGCCTCCGGGGGGCCTATGGAAGATAATGGAAAAAGTAAGAGTCTGTTTTTACCCGGAGAACCGCTGCATCGAGGTTGACAAGGGCGAGAACCTGCTGCGGGCGGCCATGAAGGCCGACGTCCACATCAACGCTTCGTGCGGCGGTGAGGGCTATTGCGGCAAGTGCCGTGTCATCGTCGAGAAGGGTGAGGTCAAGCAGAAGCTGGTGGTCAAGCTCTCCGAGGAGGAGGTCAAGCGGGGCTACGTTCTTGCCTGCTCGTCCACCATCGAGAGCGACGTCGACGTCCGCGTCCCCATCGAGACCCAACTCGGCGACAAGAGCGCTCTCACCAGGCGCCCGCCGATCCCGCTCCAGGGGTACACGCTCACTGCCGCGGACTGGGCCGAGCGCCTTCCCCAGTGGGAGCTGAACCCTCCGACCACCAAGTTCCACCTCGTGCTGGACAAGCCGACCCTCGAGGACAACCTCTCTGACGCGGAGCGCATCAAGCGAGACCTGTCCCGGCTGGCGAACCTCAAGGACGTCGTCATCGACTACCCGATGCTCCAGGCGCTCCCGAGCCTCATCCGCGCCGCGAGCTTCGACGTGACGGTGACGGTGCTCGACCGCGGCCAGGAGTTGCGCGCCGTCCGCATCGAGAAAGGCGACACCTCGCCGAGGCAGGCGGCCCTTGCGGTCGACCTCGGAACGACCACCGTGTCGGTCCAGCTGATCGACCTGCAGACCGGGCAGGTCAACGCCGAGGCATCGGACTACAACGGCCAGATCTCATACGGCGAGGACGTCATTTCGAGGATCATCTACTCGACGCGCTCGACGGGCCTCGCGAAGCTTCAGTCCGCTGCCGTGACCACCATCTGGAACCTCATCCAACAGGTGGTCGAGAAGACGAACATGGAGTTCTGCAGCATCACGCACCTGGTCGTCTCGGGCAACACCACCATGATCCACCTCCTCCTGGGGCTCGACCCGCGCTACATCCGGGTGGACCCATACATCCCCGTCGCACAGTTCTTCCCCTGGATAAAGGCGTCCAACATCGGCATCAGGATCGCCTCCGGGGTCTATATGCGGTGCACGCCCTGCGTAGCCTCCTACGTCGGTGGCGACATCGTATCCGGGGTGCTGGCCTCCGGGATGTTCAACTCGGAGAAGATGACCCTCTACATCGACATCGGGACCAACGGTGAGATGGCACTGGGCAATAAGGACTGGCTCCTGGCGTGCTCGTGCTCGGCGGGACCGGCATTCGAAGGCGCTGGCGTAAAGCACGGGATGAGAGCCACCCGCGGGGCTATCGAACAGGTGAGGATCAACGAGGCCACCAAGGAGCCGATGATCATCACTGTCGGCAACAAACGGCCGGTCGGCATCTGCGGTTCGGGGCTCATCGACACTCTGGCCGAGCTGTTCCTTGCCGGCATCATGGACGAGCGTGGCAAGATCAACACTGACCTCGACTCCCCCCGGGTCCGCAAGAACGAGGCCGGCGGCGAGTACGTGCTCGCCTGGGCGGACGAGAGCGGGACAAGCCGCGACGTGGTGATCACCGACGTGGACATCGACAACCTGATGAGGGCCAAGGCGGCGATCTTCGCGGGAATCAACATACTCCTCGAGGAAGTCGGCATGGACATCGACATGGTCGAGGAGATTCTCATCGCGGGCGCCTTCGGGCGCTACCTGGAGATAGACAAGGCGATCATCATCGGGCTGCTGCCCGATGTGCCGACCGAGAAGATAAAGTTCGTGGGCAACGGCTCGCTTCTCGGCAGCTACCTGATGGCGCTCTCCAAGAACCTCATAAACGAGGCCGACCGCATCGCAAACATGATGACCTACCTCGAGCTGTCCACGAACCCGAAGTTCATGGACCAGTACGTATCGGCCCTGTTCTTCCCGCACACACACCAGCAGGAATTCCCGACCGTGATGGCGCGGCTCGCGGAGGCGCGCGAGAGGGCGAAGCTCGGCGCCGGCGGGGGTGAAGCGAGTTGACGACTGTCCTGGCGATCGCCGGAAAGGGCGGCGTTGGTAAGACCACCATCGCCTCGCTGGTGGTGGGGTACCTCGTCGAGGAGGGCCGCAAGCCCATCCTGGCGGTCGACGCGGACTCGAACAGCAACCTCGACCTTGCCCTCGGCGTCAAGCTCGAGTCGACCGTGGGCAGCGTCAGGGAAGAGATTTCGGACCGTACCCACAAGGGCACCCTCCCGGCCGGGATGGCAAAGCAGGACATCCTGGAGATGCAGATCGAGCAGGCGCTGGCCGAGACACCGGCCTTCGACCTCATAAGCATGGGAAGGCCGGAGGGACCCGGTTGCTACTGCGCGATAAACAATATGCTCAGGGTCTTCCTCGAGCGGCTCAACAAGAGCTATGAGTACGTGGTGGTGGACAACGAGGCGGGGATGGAGCACCTCAGCCGCAGGACCACCCGGGGCATCGACGTGATGTTCATCGTGAGCGACCCCTCCAGGCGCGGGCTCGCGACCGCGATGCGCATCCGGGACCTCGCACGCGAGATGGAGATCGGGGTAGAGAGGTTCTACCTCGTGGTCTCGAGGGTCCGGGGCGAGCTTGCCCAGACGCTTGCGGACGAGATATCCGGGCTGGACATAGACCTGGCAGGGATCGTGCCGGACGATCCCCAGGTCGCGAGCTTCGATGAGGAAGGCGAGCCGCTCATCGAGCTGGGCAAAGATTCCGCGGCGAGGGCCGCGGTCAGGGCGATCATGGAGAGCGTCCTGCATCCAGTGAGCGGATAGGACCAGGCCGCGGGCTGTTTCGTTGCCCGCGGACACAACAGGGGGTGACCGCAAGGTGTACATAGAGGGCAGGATAGTGGACTTCCTGGACAAGCTGGCGTCCAGCGCGCCGGAGCCGGGTGGCGGCTCGGCCAGCGCCCTGGCGGCGTCGATCGGGGCCGCGCTCGTGAGCATGGTGGCGAACCTGACCGTGGGCAAACAGAAGTACGCCGACGTGCAGGACCAGATCAAAGAGCTGGTCGACAACTCCGAGAAGGTGCGAGGTGAGCTTCAGTCGCTGGTGCAGAAGGACACCGAGGTCTACGGCGTACTCGCGGCGGCTTTCAAGATGCCCCGCGAGACCGACTCGGAGAAGGCGGAACGCGACCAGGCCATCCAGAACGCCTGCAAGGAAGCGACGATGGTCCCGTACGCCATAGCCGAGCAGTGCCTCGAGGTGGCGAAGCTCTCGGAGGTTGCCGCCGACATCGGAAACGTGAACGCGGTCAGCGACGCGGGCGTCGCGGCCCTGCTGGCGGAGGCCGCCGCGCAGTGCGCCGCCCTGAACGTCAAGATCAACCTTGGCACCATCAAGGACGAGGCGTTCAACGTTGAAAAATGGGACGGGATACAGGATATACTTGCACGGTCGCTCGAGCTGAAAGACAAAGTTGTCATGGTAACGTACAAGAAACTTGGCTAGGAGGTAAGCATGGCGGAGATAATCGACGGGAATGCCATAGCGGAAGAGATCAGGGGCGAGATAGTCGCCGAGACGGAGAAGCTGAAGGCGAAGGGACTGGCCCCGGGCATAGCAACGCTGCTGGTGGGGGACGATTTCGGCTCGAAGATGTACCGCGGGCAGGTCGAGAAGAACTGCGAGCTCGTGGGGTTCAACTACATCGAAAAGACGGTGCCTGCGGAGACCACCGAGGAGCAGGTGATCGCGATAGTGAAAGAGCTCAACGGCGACCCCGCCGTGAGCGGCATCCTGCCCCTGCGCCCGTACCCGGAGCACATCTCTGACTCCGCGGTAATACGCAACATCCGGGAGGACAAGGACATCGACTGCTTCCATCCCGCTAACATGGGGCGCCTGCTGCTGGGCGAGCCGACCCTGGCTCCGGCGACGCCTTCGGCGTGCATCGAACTGTTGAACAGGGTCGGGGTCGAGTTCGAGGGCGCGGAGATCTGCGTCGTCGGCCACTCGAACATAGTGGGCAAGCCGGTCGCGATGCTGGCGCTGAACCAGAACGCGACCATCACCGTGACCCACATCTTCACCTCGCAGGCAGGCAACCTGGCCAAGCACACGACCGGCGCGGACATCCTGATAGTGGCAGCGGGCAAGGCCGGCCTGGTCACCGCCGACCTGGTCAAGGAAGGCGCCGTGGTCATCGACGTCGGCATCAACCGGGTGAAGGTGCTCGATGACGAGGGCAACCCGGTCATGAACGACAAGGGCAAACCAAAGACAAAGACCGTTGGAGACGTTGACTTCGATAACGTCAAGGAGAAAGCGAAGGCTATCACGCCGGTCCCGGGCGGGGTCGGTGCCGTCACGAACATGATGCTCCTCAAGAACGCGCTCACGGCCGCCAAGATGCAGGCCGGGATGGAGTAGGAGGCGCGTGGAACACGTTGCGCCGTTTTGATATAAATCATGGCGGCCAGTGGCGGTTGTATTGTAGAAAGGAAGTGGAACCAAATGGCGTTTGAGGTACCGACGGAGACGACCGACTCGAGAGTACGGGAAGTTGTCCTGGGGACCGGAGACGTAAAGGTCGGTGGCGAGAACATCCTGCCCTTCTATCTCTGGGAAGGCGAGATGCCGAAGCGCCCGCTTATCGCCGTGGAGGTGTACGACGACAGTCCGAAGGATTGGCCTCCGGCGGTAGCTGAGCCGCTGGCGGACGTGCTTGCCGACCCCGTCGCGTGGGCGAAGAAGGCGCAGGACGAGTGGGGCGCGGACCTCATCGCGCTCCGCCTCAAGAGCACCGACCCGAAGGGCGAGGACAAGCCGGCTGGCGAGGCCGCCAAGACCGCCGCCGCGGTCGCTGACGCCGTCAGCATCCCTGTAATAGTGTACGGGTCCGAGGACGTGGACAAGGATGGAGACGTCCTCAAGGCCGTCGCCGCGGCTTGCGAGGGCAAGAACGTGGTTATGGGGCCCGCGAAAGAAGACAACTACAAGACGATCGGGGCCGCAGCGCTCGGCTACAACCAGACTGTCGCCGCGAAGTCACCGATCGACGTTAACCTTGCGAAGCAGCTGAACATCCTGCTGTCCAACCTGGGCGTGGACGTCGGCAAGATCATCGTCGACCCGACGACGGGCGCGCTGGGCTACGGCCTGGAGTACACGTACTCGATCATGGAGAGGTTCAAGATCGCAGCCCTGCGGCAGGACGACAGCATGACCCAGATGCCGCTGCTCGCTGATGTGGGGCCCGAGGCATGGAAGGCCAAGGAGGCCAAGGCCCCGGCATCGGACGAGCCGCAGTGGGGCGACGAGATGAAGAGAGGGGTCCTGTGGGAGGTCATTACCGCGACCAGCCTTCTGGTAGCGGGAGCGGACGTGATCATCATGAGGCACCCCGACGCCATAAAGACAGTCAAGACAGTGATCGGCGAGTTGATCGGCTAGGGTCCGAAGGACCGCAATCGAGGAGTTGAGTACAGTTGGATTTTGAAGAAAGGACTTCTTGTGAAGCATCCATAGAGATGCTCAAGAAGGCGGATGCAGAGGACTTGTCCACCGCGTTCAGCCGCACCGAATCGTTGAAGGAGTGCACGATCGGCGCGAGCGGCATCTGTTGCAAGAACTGCGCGATGGGCCCTTGCCGCCTGACTCCGCCCAAGAAAGAGGGCGACCCGGAGAAGCGCGGTATCTGCGGCGCGACCCCCGAGGTCGTCGCGGCACGAAACTTCGTTCGCATGATCGCCGGCGGCTCTGCGGCCCACTCCGACCACGGGAGAGCCGTAGCGCACACGATGATCCTCGCCGCCAAGGGCGAGGCCGAAGGCTATGAGATAAAAGACCGCATCAAGCTGCTGGAGGTCGCGGCGGACCTGGGAATAGAGGTCGGCGACCGCCCGGTAGAGGAGATAGCTCTCGACGTGGGAGAGAAGTGCCTCTCGATGTTCGGCCAGCAGGAGGGCGAGCTCGAGTTCGGGCAGCGCGCTCCCGAGCCCCGCAAGGAGATCTGGCGCAAGCTGGGCATCTTCCCGCGCGGCATCGACCGCGAAGTGGTCGAGGCTATGCACCGCACTTCTATCGGCGTGGACCAGGAGATGGAGAACCTGCTCCTGCAGGGCTCCCGCTGCGCCCTGGCTGACGGATGGGGCGGTTCCATGATAGGGACGGAGCTCCAGGACATCATGTTCGGGACCCCGACCCCCCTGAAGTCGAGGATCAACCTGGGCGTGCTCGAGGAGGACCAGGTCAACATCATCGTGCACGGGCACGAGCCGCTCCTCTCGGAGATGATACTGCTCGCGGCCCAGAGCGAAGACCTGTTGAAGAAGGCGGAGGCCAAGGGAGCCAAGGGCATCAACATCGCGGGCATCTGCTGCACCGCGAACGAGATACTCTCACGGCACGGCATACCCATCGCGGGTAACGTGCTCCAGCAGGAGCTCGCCATCTTGACCGGCGCGGTCGATGCCATGGTCGTCGACGTGCAATGCGTCTACCAGGCGATAGGCGAACTCTCGCAGTGCTTCCACACCAAGATCATCACCACCAGCACCAAGGGCAAGATGCCTTTTGCCGAGTTCGTCGAGTTCCATGAAGAGACGGGACTGTCGATCGCCAAGAAGATCGTCGAGATGGCGATAGACAACTTCCCCAACAGGGGCAAGGTGGACATTCCCAAGCAGACCCAGGAGTTCATCGGCGGCTACGACCACGAATACATCAACTACATGCTGGGCGGCAGGTTCCGCGCATCCTACAGGCCTCTGAACGACGGCGTCATCGACGGGCGCATCAGGGGCGTCGTCGGCGTGGTCGGCTGCTCCAACCCCAGAGTCGCGCACGACAGCGTGACTGTTCGCGTCGTGAGCGAGCTGGTCGCCAACGGCTGCCTGGTGGTCATGACCGGCTGCGCGGCGCAGGCGGTGGCCAAGACAGGGCTCATGACCCCCGAGGTCGCTTACAAGGAAGGGGTCATGCCGCAGGGGCTCAGGGAGATCTGCGAGGCGGTCGGCATCCCGCCGGTGTTGCACGCGGGCTCCTGCGTCGACAACAGCCGCATCCTCATCGCGCTGACCGCGATGGCGAAGGAAGGCGGCCTGGGCGACGACATATCGGACCTGCCGGCGATCGGTTGCGCGCCCGAGTGGATGAGCGAGAAAGCCATCGCCATCGGCCAGTACTTCGTGGCCTCCGGCGCATCGGTCATATTCGGAGCCAGGTGGCCCACACTCGGCAGCAAGACGCTCACGGACTACCTGTTCGAGGGCTACCAGGAGATATACGGGAACACCTGGGGCTTTGAGCCCGACCCGGACAAGATGGTTGGCGCGCTGCTCTCCAAGATAGATAACAAGCGCGAGGCCCTTGGCATCCTCGGTAAGCGCGAGCGCGTCCTGTACGACATGGCCATGAGGCGCGAACTGAAGATCGAGTAGCCATCTCTGGTGGTTGGCACTGACTGACCGATACAAGGAGGATTTTGGATGTCGAAGATAATCGCAAGTGCCGCAATCAGGGGCGCGCACGCCATCCACGACAGGGTGGCTGCGCGAATCGATGAGGCTCTGGAAAAACACGGGGAGAGCCAGGAGATAGGCTTCCCCAACACGGCATATTACCTGCCGATAATCTACGGGATGACCGGCGAGAAGGTAGAGACCCTGGCGGATTGCCCGCGCGTGATGAAGATAGCCGAGCAGTTGCTGCCGCCGGTGCCGTCCGAGAACATGTGGACCCCCTATCTGGGGCCCGCGCTCGATGCCGGAATGGCCACGCTCTTCATGGAGGAGATAGAAGAGGCCATCAAGTACGTTGACGGACCGAACCCGGTGGACGGCATCTGGCTGGGCGCCGCGGACGACGTGATCATGCGCGAGAGAGGCGTCGAGTTCGTCGACGGCTCGGCCCCCGGGTTCTGCGCGCTCATCGGCTCCGCGCCCGACCCCGAGACCGCCGAGAACATAGTCAAGGAGCTCCAGCAGAAGAACCTGTACGTCTGGACGAGCGGAAACTTCAACGGCACGACCGTTGCCGAGCAGCTCGAAAGCATCGGCGTTCAGCTCGGATGGGAGACCCGCATCGTGCCTTACGGCCACGAGATCGGGTCCGCAGTATACTCGCTGGGGTTCGCTGCGCGCGCCGCCATGAGCTTCGGCGGGGCGCAGCCCGGCGACTACCGCAAGGTCCTGCTTTACAACAAGAACAGGATATTCGCGTTCGTGCTCGCCCTGGGCGAAGTCACGGATGAGTGGTACGCGAACGCGGCCGGCGCAATCAACTACGGGTTCCCCACGATAGCGGACACCCCGATACCGGAGATCCTGCCGACCGGCGTGTGCACCTACGAGCACGTCGTTTCCAACATCCCGCACGACCAGATCGTCCAGAAGGCGGTCGAGGTCCGCGGGTTGAAGATCCAGATCACCAAGGTCCCCATCCCGATGGCTTATGGCCCTGCTTTCGAGGGCGAGCGCATCCGCAAGGAGGACATGTACGTCCAGTTCGGCGGGAACATCACCCCGGCGTTCGAGTTCGTCGAGATGAAAGAGATGGACGAGGTCGAGGACGGCAAGATCACGGTCGTGGGTCCCGAGATAGACGACGTCGAGGCGGGCGCGGCGCTGCCGCTCGGAATCGTGATACACGCGGCCGGCCGCAAGATGCAGGAGGACTTCGAGTCCATCCTCGAGCGCCAGTGCCACCACCTGATCAACGGAGCCGAGGGCATCTGGCACATGGGCCAGCGCGACATCGTGTGGACGCGCATCAGCAAGAAGGCGCAGGATAAAGGCTTCAAGATCCGCGACTACGGCGAGATACTGCACGCCAAGCTGCTGGGCGAGTTTCCCGCCATCGTGGACAAGGTCGAGGTAACCCTTTATACCAACGAGAAGGACTGCGCGGAGTGGCTCGCCAAGGCACGCGAAAGGTACCAGGTCCGCGACGAGCGCACGGCTGGCATGACCGATGAGACCACCGACATCTTCTACTCGTGCACTCTGTGCCAGTCCTTCGCTCCCACGCACGTCTGCGTGGTCACACCCGAGCGCCTCGGGCTGTGCGGCGCCTACAACTGGCTCGACTGCAAGGCGGCCTACGAGATCGACCCGACCGGCCCGAACCAGCCGATCCCGAAGGGCGACGTCATCGACGAGGCCAAGGGGCAGTGGAAGGCGGTCAACGAGTTCGTCTGGAACAACTCCGGCCAGAAGCTGGAAGTGTTCAACGCCTACACGATGATGGAAGACCCCATGACTTCATGCGGGTGCTTTGAGTGCATCGTGGCGTTCCTGCCCATCGCCAACGGCGTGATGATAGTGAACCGCGAGTTCACCGGCAAGGAGACCCCGTGCGGCATGTCGTTCTCGACGCTGGCGGGCTCAGTCGGCGGCGGAAACGTGACCCCGGGCTTCGTAGGCATCGGCAAGGTGTACATCACCTCCAAGAAGTTCATCAGCGCGGACGGCGGGTTCCACCGCATCGTCTGGATGCCGAAGGAGCTCAAGGAGACACTGCACGAGCATATGCAGAAGCGGGCCGAGGACCTCGGCACCCCGGACTTCCTCGACAAGATCGCTGACGAGACGGTCGGAGTGACCGAGGAAGAGATCCTGCCGTTCCTGACAGAGAAGGAGCACCCGGCGCTGACGATGGACCCGATGCTGGGATAGAGAATGAACACCCTCACCCCAACCCTCCCCTGGCGGGGGAGGGGACCGGGCGGAGAGTTATCACTGAGTCAACAGATAGACACGATGAAAGGAGTAGGGAGATGGCACTGAGCGGTCTCGATATTTTCAAGCTGCTCCCCAAGACGAACTGCGGTGATTGCAAGCTTCCGACCTGCCTGGCGTTCGCCATGAAGCTGGCCGGCGGACAGGCCAAGCTCGAGGATTGCCCGCACGTGTCCGACGAGGCGAAGGAAGCCCTCGCGGAAGCAGCGGCGCCGCCGGTCAGGGGAGTTATAGTCGGCCAGGGAGCCAAGGAGTTCAAGACCGGTGAGGAGCTCGTGCTTTTCAGGCACGAGAAGAGGTTCGTGAACCCGACGGGCATGGGCGTCATGATCTCGGACGCGCTCTCGGACGATGAGGTCAAGGCGAAGGTCGACGCGGTCAATGCCGACGCGTGGGAGAGGGTAGGGCAGCACCTCGAGGTGAAGCTGATCGCCCTCAAATGCGAGTCCGGCGACGCGGGCAAGTTCAAGGACTTTGCGGGCAAGGTGGCCGGCATGACAGAGTGCGCGCTGATGCCCATGACAGAGGACCCGGCAGTGATGACCGCCGCGGTCGAGGCGATCGGCGACAAGAACCCGCTGCTCTACTGCGGGACCGCCGCCAACCTGGACGCGATGGGCGCGCTCGCCAAGGACAAGGGGCTTCCGCTGGTCCTCAAGGGCGACAGCCTTGACGCTCTCGCGGAGCTGTCAGACAAGGCGACGGGCATGGGGCTGAAGGACCTCATCCTCGACCCGGGAACCCGCACTTTCAAAGAAACCTTCGCGGCGCTGGTGGCCATAAGGCGAGGCGCCCTGAACACCAAGTTCAAGGCGTTCGGTTTTCCGCTGATCGCGTTCCCGTGCGACGAGACCGACGACAAGTTCGTCGAAGGCGCGCACGCGGGCGTCTACATCGCCAAGTACGCGGACATCGTCGTACTGTCCGAGGCCGACGCGTGGCTGCAGTACCCGCTGCAGGTGGAGATCCAGAACGTCTACACCGACCCGCAGAAGCCGATGGCCGTCGACAGCAAGTTCTACGAGATCGGCAGCCCGGGCCCGGATTCCCCCGTGATGGTGACCACCAACTTCTCGCTGACGTACTTCATAGTGTCGGGCGAGGTCGAGTCGTCGAAGGTGGACGCCTGGCTGGGCATCGTGGACTCGGAAGGGCAGTCGGTACTGACGGCCTGGGCGGCGGGCAAGTTCGTCCCCGACGTCATCGCCAAATTCATCAGCACCTCCGGCATCACCGAGAAGGTGAACCACCGGAAGCTGATCATCCCCGGGTACGTGGCGCAGATATCGGGCGAGCTCGACGAAGAGCTCCCCGACTGGGAGATCCTGGTCGGGCCGCGTGAGGCGGCTGACATCTCGACTTACCTGCGCAATTACGTGGATGCCAAGTAGAGAAGGTTGTAAGACTAACAGGAGGAGCAAATGATCGTAACGAAACAGAAGGCCTTTGAGGCTATCCTCAAAGAGCTAGAGGACGCCAACAGCGTCTTCCTGGTCGGTTGCGGCGATTGCGCCACCGTCGCCCAGACGGGCGGCGAGGACCAGATCAAGGAGATGTCCGAGAAGCTCACGGCGGAGGGCAAAGAGGTGACCGGCAACGTGGTCATGGAGACCGGCTGCCACGAGCTCGACGTCAAGAAGGAGTTTCGCGCGCACAAGGACGAGGTCGCAAAAGCCGACGCCATCCTGTGCATGGGATGCGGAGCGGGCGTCCAGTCTACGCGCGACGCGACGGAGAAGCCCTGCTTCCCCGCGAACGACTCCCTCTTCCTCGGCAACGTGATGCGTGTGGGACAGTTCGAGGAAAAGTGCCGCCTATGCGGCGACTGCATCCTCGACATGACCGGCGCCATCTGCCCGGTCACGCGCTGCCACAAGGGCATACTGAACGGCCCGTGCGGCGGGACGAACGACGGCAAGTGCGAAGTGGACCCGGAAAAGGACTGCGCGTGGACCCTCATCTATCAGCAGCTCGAGAAAGAGGGCAAGCTGTCCAAGATGAAAGAGTACCAGCCGCCCAAGAACTGGAACCCCGTCCTGAGGCCCGGTCGACTCGTGATCGAGCGCGAGAAGGGCGGTGAATAGAATGAGCGTAGAGAAAGTATGGGAAGAACTGAAAGTAAAGAACGCCAAGCCTTCTATTCAGGAGGTACTGGATAGCGGCAAGTTCCTGGTGTCGGGCGAGATCGGACCCCCCAAGGGCCCGGACATCGAAGAGGTCATCGAGAACGTGGACCTGCTCAAGGACAAGGTCCACGCGATGAACATCACCGACAACCAGAGCTCGGTGATGAGGTACCCGTCGCTCGCGACGGCGCTCATCATCCTCGAGAGGGGCGGCGAGCCGAACCTGCAGGTCACGTGCCGCGACCGCAACCGCATGTCGCTCGAGAACGAGATGCTGTTCGCGTATACGCGGGGCGTCCGCAGCGTCCTGTGCCTGACCGGCGACTCGGTCCCGACCGGCGACCACAAAGAGTGCAAGGCGGTCTTCGACCTCGAGTCGGTACAGCTCCTCAACATGATCCGCGCGATGGAGGAGGGCAAGGACCTGGGCGGAAACGAGATGAACGCCCCGGTGGCCTTCTACAAGGGTGCCATCGTAACACCCGAGGCAATCCCCATCGAGCCCCAGCTCATCAAGTTCGAGAAGAAGGTCGAAGCGGGGGCCGCGTGGTTCCAGACCCAGGCGATCTACGACATGGACAACTTTGCGAAGTTCATGAAGATCGCCCGTCAGTATCCCATCAAGATGCAGGCGGGCCTGGTGCTGCTCACCAGCGCCGGTATGGCGAAGTACATGAACAAGAACGTGCCGGGCGTCTTCGTGCCCGACGACCTGATCGAAGAGCTCTCGGGTGCCGAGAAGGGCAAGGCCATCGACGTCGGCATAGCGATCATGGCGCGGCACATCAAGCGCATCCGCGAGGAAGGCCTGGCCGACGGCGTGCACATCATGGCGATCGGCAAAGAAGGCGTAGTCCCGCGGATACTGGAAGAGGCAGAGCTCGATATTAACGCTCTGTAGAGCATATGACGTTCGAGCCGGGGTTCGCGATGATCGCCATCGGTAGCCTGCCGCACATCGACGTGGAAGCTGCCACGAGGTTGATGCTGGATGCATTTCCGGAGGTTGCCTCATGGCCGCAGCTGCCGAGGCTCTCCTTCAGAGAGAACATGTACGCCCAGTATTCCGAGGGGATGCCGGGCATACGAGTGGACGCGGACGGAAAGCGCATATGGTTCCAGATGGACGATGCGCTGGCCGCCGAGATGGAGGAGTTCTACCAGGCGGTCATCGACGAGGACCTCGAGAGGTTCCGGATCAGCCGTGACTACGCGGCTGGTCTTGACTTGCTACTGGGAGGCGCATTCGCGGACGAGCTCGCGGGGCGTCCCTACGTGAAGGGTCACGTGACCGGGCCCATATCCTACGGGCTCACGGTGACCGACCAGAACAAGAGGGCGAGCCTCTACGACGAAAGCCTCGAACAGGCGATTACCAAGGCCCTTACGCTCAAGGGCAGATGGCAGAGCCGCGAGCTGAGGCGCGCGGCCCCGGGGGCGAGCGTGGTCATCTTCTACGATGAACCCTACCTGCACTCGGTGGGGTCCGCCCTCATCAGCGTGAGCCGCGAGCAGGTCGTGAACGACATCAAGGAATGTCTGGACGGCTGCGGCGCGGACATCACCGGCGTGCACTGCTGCGGGAACACAGACTGGTCGCTCGTGTTCGCAACGGGCGTGGACGTGGTCCATTTCGATGCGTACGAGTACATGGAGCCGTTCGTGGCTTACGATGCCGAGATTGGCGAGCACCTGGAGCGCGGAGGCTCGATCGCCTGGGGTATCGTTCCCAAGGACGAGAGCGTGCTCACGGTGGGCTCGGACGAGCTGGTGAGAATGCTCGAGGACGGTTTCGACGTCCTCGAGAAGCGAGGGATCGACAGGGCATTGCTGGCACGGAGGTCGATGGTTTCACCGTCGTGTGGCCTGGGGTCGGCGACCGAGGAAGTCGCGGAGAGGGCGCTTGTGCTCACGCGAGAGGTGTCCGAGGCGATGCGGGCGAGGTACTCGTAGGTGAGCCAGAGAGCGGGGTCCGCGGACAGGATGCCGAGGTGGCTGCTCCGCCCGGTGAGGTGCGGGCCGTCCCTGCAGAAAGTGGAAGGGCTTTTGGCCGATGGGCGGCTCAACACGGTCTGCGCGGGCGCGAAGTGCCCCAACCGCGGGGAATGTTACTCGGCGGGCACCGCGACCTTCATGATCATGGGGGACCGCTGCACGAGGGACTGCGGGTTCTGCGCGGTACGGAGCGGGGGGGTCATGCCCCTCGACCCGGGTGAGCCCAGGAGGCTCGCGATGGCGGCAGCCGAGATGGGCCTCGAGCACGTAGTGGTGACCTCGGTGACGAGGGACGACCTGCCGGACGGGGGCGCCGGGCAGTTTGCCGCAACCGTCGAGGCGGTAAGGGACGAACTGCCGGGCGCCACGGTCGAGGTGCTGGTGCCTGACTTCGGCGGTAGTGGGAAGGACGTGGATACGGTCATCGACGCGAGGCCGGACGTCTTCAACCACAACGTGGAGACGGTGAAGCGCCTGTATCCTGATGTCCGGCCGCAGGCGGATTACGCGAGGTCGCTCGCGGTGCTGGAACGGGCCGCCCGGGCGGGCCTGCCGACCAAGAGCGGTTTCATGGTCGGGCTGAGCGAGAGCGGGCAGGAGGTCTCCGAACTCATGGGGGACCTGCGTCGGTCAGGCTGCGTCATGCTGACCGCGGGGCAGTACCTGCGGCCGTCGCAGGCGAACCTGCCGGTGGCCCGGTACTGGGAACCGGGGGAGTTCAACGCGGTGGAAGCCGAGGCGCTTTCGTTGGGGTTCGAAGCGGTGGCGTCGGGCCCGCTGGTGCGAAGCTCGTACTTCGCGCATGAGATGCTCGAGAAGCGCAAGAGCGCTTCGTAGCGCCGGCGTCTCGCAGGCAGGGATAGTCGAAAATATTTGACATGTTGGAGATGGCAAGGAGGTAGAGATGTACATCATCGCCGAGAAGGTCAACGTGATCACCACGAAGATCAAAGAGGCCATGACCGCTCGCGACAAGGGGCCCATCCAGGAAATGGTGAAGCTCCAGCTCGAGGGCAAGCCCGACTGCATAGACATCAACCTCGGGCCCGCGACCAAGAACGGCCCCGAGATCATGCAGTGGATGGTCGAGACGATCGAGGAAGCAACAGACCTTCCCCTTTCGCTGGACACCATGAACATGGACGCGATGGAGGCGGGGCTCGAGGTCGGCAAGAACCCCAAGATAGTCAACTCCATCTCGAGCGTGAGTGAGCGCATGGACAGGCTCATCCCGCTCGTGCTGAAGCACAAGGCCAAGGCAGTTGGCCTGTGCACCAGCGAGGCAGGTGTGCCCCGCGACGCGGAGGAGCGCGTGACCAACGGGTACAACCTGATGATGGCGTTCGAGGCGGCCGGGATCGGCCACGATGACTACTGGATCGATCCGATCGTCCTCCCCGTAGGCGTGGCGCAGGACCAGGTACACGCGCTGGTGGACGCGACCCAGATGTTCAGCGAGCTTCCCGAGAAGCCCCACCTGGTGTGCGGGCTTTCGAACGTCAGCAACAAGGCAGGCCTCACGAGCGAGAATGCGGAGTTCGTGAACAGGATCTACCTGGCGGTGCTGATGGGGCACGGCATGGACGCGGCGATCGTCGACCCTAACGACGAAAAACTGATGGCGGTCGCGCGCATGGAGAGCCCGGAGTACGCCTGGGCGCAGATCGCAGAGGGTCTGAAGGAAGGCGAGCTCGACCTGAACGACCCCGTGCAGGTAGCGATCAAGAAGACCGT